>OFMF01000055.1_pt1 | contig 100457 bp, 87 predicted proteins | sample 1541771 | NCBI WGS metagenome assembly OFMF01 (sample SAMN04209235, study PRJEB22552) | human gut metagenome | biome: gut; material: feces | host: Homo sapiens | place: USA: Oklahoma
TCTTTGGGTGCGTCTTCTTGCCTGCGGTAATTATTATTTCACTGGCAAATTCCTATTTAGTTGCTTTTTCCGACAAATAATGTTAATATACATGAGACAAAATATAAATTTTTCTATTATTTATGCAGGATTTTTCATATAAGATGCAAATTTTCGATAGCAGAATAATAGAAAATCATAGGAGGTATTATGAGTAGACCGACAAACAACATGTCAGAAGAACTATTCAAAGTGGATGGAAAAACATCTGTAGGTGAGACCCTTCCACTTGCCCTGCAACATGTGGTGGCCATGATTGTAGGATGTGTTACACCGGCAATTATCGTGGCTGGTGTGGCCGGACTGTCAGAACAAGATTCTGTTATTTTAATTCAGGCAGCCCTTACGATGTCAGCAATTACAACATTGATTCAGGTATTCCCTCTCCTTCGGACAGGGAAAATTGCAATCGGTTCTGGACTTCCGGTAATCATGGGTATCAGTTTTGCCTATGTACCGACTATGCAGGCAATTGCAGGAAGATTTGATATCGCAACGATATTAGGAGCACAGATTGTTGGAGGTATCGTAGCGGTTTTCGTTGGTATTTTTATTAAGCAGATTCGTAAGTTTTTTCCACCGTTAATTACAGGTACCGTTGTATTTGCTATCGGTCTTTCATTGTATCCAACAGCAATTAATTATATGGCTGGTGGTGCGAGCAATGAAAGTTACGGTTCCTGGGAGAACTGGCTTGTAGCGATTATCACACTTTGTATCGTAACAGCACTGAATCATTATGGAAAAGGAATCTGGAAGCTGGCATCCATATTAATTGGAATTATTGCAGGATATATCATTTCATTATTTTTTGGAATGGTTGATTTTTCAGCAGTAGTAAATGCATCCTGGTTTGCGTTTCCAAAGCCAATGCACTTTGGAATCAAGTTTGAACCATCTTCCTGTGTTGCAATCGGCGTATTATTTGCCATTAATTCCATTCAGGCAATCGGAGATTTTTCCGCAACAACAACAGGCGGACTTGACCGTATGCCGACAGATGAAGAATTAAATGGAGGTATCGTAGGATATGGATTAAGTAATATTGTCTGTGCAATTTTTGGCGGACTTCCAACTGCAACATACAGCCAGAACGTAGGTATTGTAGGTTCTACGAAAGTTGTTGCAAAAAGAGTATTTGAGACTTCAGCTATTATTATTCTGATTGCAGGATTAATTCCAAAGTTTTCCTCTGTACTTACAACGATTCCGTACTGTGTACTCGGTGGAGCAACCGTTTCTGTATTTGCATCAATTGCAATGACTGGAATTAAACTCATCACAACAGCACCGATGGATTTTAGAAATACAACAGTCGTTGGATTATCAATTGCTCTTGGCATGGGTGTGACACAGGCAAATGCAGCGTTGGCAACTTTCCCTGCATGGGTAACAACTATCTTTGGAAAGTCCCCTGTTGTATTGGCAACTATTACTGCGGTATTCTTAAATCTTGTGTTACCAAAAAACAGTGATTAAAGAATAATTTATTACAGGCAAAACACGCGAACCATCAAAGAGAATATACCCTATATCTGTGACTTTAGTCGCGGCGGTTTGAATGCTCGCTTATGCGCTTATATCCAAACCTTGTTCTGAGGCCACAGATATAGGGTATATTTTCTTTGGTGGTTCTATTTGTTCCAATTTGGCAAATATGCCGTCGTCTGTAGCTTACCTAATGAATTAAATAGCAATCTCTCTCTTGACAAATCTTGAAAGATGAATATAATAGATACAGCGCAAAAAAAGTTTGATATTGAACAATTCAATGTTGAATGGTTTGATTCTAAACAATTTATACAAAGGAATAAGAAGATAAGGAGGTACCGTGAAGAGAGAAGAAATGATAGGATTTATTGTGCGCTCTTTGGACAACATGATGATGCGGAATGCAGTGGGCGATGAGAAGTCCGAGAAGAAGGGGATGATGCCGGTGATGCAAGGATGGATCATCGGTTATTTATATGACCATAAGGAAGAGGAGATTTTTCAGAGAGATATTGAGGCAGAGTTTTATATTGCCCGTTCTACGGTGACCTGTTTGGTGAAACAGATGGAGCAGAAAGGGTATATCGCAAGAGTGGCAGTAGAGAGAGATTGTCGCTTGAAGCGTCTTTGTCTTCTGGAAAAAGGAGAAAAACTTCATGAATGTTTTCTACAAAATATTGATAATGTGGAGAAAAAGGTTCGTGAGGGAATCGATGAAGAAGAATTGCAGACTTTTTTTAAGGTGGCAAAGCAGATTCGAGAGAATCTTGAACAGATGCAGTAAGGCAATGCAAAGTGCTGTGTGCATCAAGAGAATATATAATTAAAAAAGAAAGAGAAAGGACGGTGGTTTAGAATGATAAAGACTCTTGCAGGACAGGTTAAAGAGTTTAAGAAAGATTCTATTATTACACCAATTTTCATGATTTTAGAGGTGATCATGGAAATGATTATTCCTCTTTTGATGTCATCAATTATTGATGATGGCGTGGAAAAGGGAGATATTCATCATATTTATATTATTGGTATATGGATGGTTGTGGCAGCAGGCATAGGTTTGTTTGCCGGTATTATGGGAGGAAAGTACGGTGCAAGGGCATCAACAGGTTTTGCCCGTAATTTACGACAGGCAATGTTTGAAAATATTCAGACATTTTCTTTTTCTAATATTGATAAGTTCAGTACCCCAAGTTTGGTTACCCGTATGACAACAGACGTAACAAACTTACAGAACTCCTATCAGATGCTTCTTCGTATGTGTGTGCGTGCGCCATTTAGTTTAATCTGTGCAATGATTATGTCATTTTCGGTGAATGTAAAGCTCGCAAGTATTTATCTGGTTGCGGTTATTATTCTTGGTGCGCTTCTTGCAATTATTATCTGGAGGGCAATGGGATATTTTACAGCAATGTTTAAGAAGTATGATGACTTAAATGAAAGTGTGCAGGAAAATGTTTCTGCAATTCGTGTTGTAAAAGCATATGTACGTGAAAAATATGAAAAGAGCCGCTTTACAAAGGCAAGTGGTAATGTATATCGTATGGCGGTAAAAGCGGAGAGAATTGTTTCTTTTAACTCTCCATTAATGATGCTTACAGTATACTCCTGTATTCTTGGTATTAGCTGGCTTGGTGCAAAGATGATTGTACAGTCTGCACTTACAACAGGGGAACTCATGATGCTTCTTGCTTATTGTATGAGTATTTTAATGAACCTTATGATGCTTTCCATGGTATTTGTTATGCTTTCTATGAGTGTGGCAAGTGCAGAGCGTGTATCTGAAGTGTTAAATGAAACACCGGATATTGTGAATCCAGAGAATCCTGTTTATAAAGTAAAAGATGGAAGTATTGTCTTTGACCACGTTTCTTTCCGTTATAATAAAGAGGGCAAGAAAAATGTATTAAATGATATTGACCTTTCTATCAAAGAAGGAGAGACAATCGGTATCATTGGTGGAACTGGTAGTGCAAAGTCCAGTCTTGTTAACTTAATCAGCCGTCTGTATGATGTTTCCGAAGGACGTTTACTTGTTGGCGGAAAAGATGTAAGGGAATACGATATTGAAACACTTCGAGATGAAGTTTCTGTTGTATTACAGAAAAATGTTCTTTTCTCCGGTACAATTCTCGATAACCTCCGCTGGGGTGATGAGAATGCAACAGAGGAAGAGTGTAAGAGGGCCTGCCATCTTGCCTGTGCGGATGAATTTATTGACCGGATGCCAGATGGTTATCATACATATATCGAACAGGGTGGTTCGAATGTTTCTGGTGGGCAAAAGCAGCGTCTGTGTATTGCAAGAGCCCTTCTTAAAAAGCCAAAGATTCTGATTCTTGATGACAGTACAAGTGCCGTAGATACCGCAACCGATGCAAAGATTCGTGAAGCATTTGCAAAAGAAATTCCAGATACAACAAAATTAATCATTGCACAGAGAGTCTCCAGTATTCAGAGTGCAGACAGAATTATTGTTATGGATAACGGAGAAATTTCCGGTTTTGATACCCATGAGAATCTTATGAAATCCAATGAAATTTACAGAGATGTCTACGAATCCCAGACTAAGGGTGGCGGAGACTTTGATGAGAACGGAGGTGAATAGAGATGGCACGGATAAAGAATATGAAAAATGCTAAAAAGGTAGAGAATCCCGGAGTTTTATTAAAACGTCTTATGGGATATATTATGAAGCATTACGGGGCTGCCTTTGTTACAGTATTGATCTGTATTTTGATCAGTGTTATCTGTAACGTACAGGGAACGATGTTTATGCAGACTTTGATTGATGATTATATTGTTCCAATGCTAAAAGATGGAAGTCGTGATTTTTCCGGTCTTGCACACGCAATCACAAGAGTTGCTGGATTTTATGCGATTGGAGTAGCTGTTACACTGTTGTATTCACAGATTATGGTAAATATCACTCAGGGTACGTTACGAAGCCTGCGTGATGATTTGTTTACGCATATGCAGGACCTTCCGATTAAATATTTTGATACACATGCACATGGAGATATCATGTCCGTGTATACGAACGATATTGATACGTTGCGCCAGATGATTTCCCAGAGTATTCCACAGATTTTTAATAGTGGAATTATGGTTGTCAGTATTATCGTATGTATGCTTGTGTTAAGTGTTCCGCTTACTGTTGTCAGTCTGGCTATGGTCGGCATTATGGTTTATCTTTCTAAACGTATTGCAACTTTGAGTGGAAAATACTTCGTCCAGCAACAAAAAGACCTTGGTGCGGCTAATGGTTATATCGAGGAAATGATGCAGGGACAAAAAGTTGTCAAAGTATTCTGCCATGAAGAAAAAAGTATTGAAGAATTTAAAGAATTAAATGATAAACTGTTTCACAGTGCGGATAATGCAAATAAATTTGCCAATATTGCCATGCCAGTAAATGCACAGGTTGGAAATATCAGTTATGTTATCGTTGCGATTGTTGGTGGTATTCTTGCTATCAATGGAATTGGCAGTTTTACTCTTGGTGGATTAGCAAGCTTTTTGACATTTAATAAGAGTTTAAATATGCCAATCGGTCAGGTCAGCCAACAGGTAAACTTTGTTGCAATGGCACTTGCCGGAGCACAGCGAATCTTTGAGCTTCTTGACGAAGAACCAGAAGTAGATGAAGGCTATGTAACTCTTGTCAATGCAACAGAAGATGCAGATGGAACGATTCACGAAACAGACAAACATACTGGAACCTGGGCATGGAAACATTTTCATAAAGAAGATGGAACAACAACGTATGCCAAGCTTCTTGGTGATGTAGAATTCCTCGGTGTAGACTTTGGATACGATGAGAAGAAGATTGTACTTCACGATATCAAAATGTTTGCCACACCAGGACAAAAGATTGCATTCGTTGGTTCTACCGGAGCTGGAAAGACAACTATCACTAACCTTATCAACCGTTTCTATGATATACAGGATGGAAAAATCCGTTACGACGGCATTAACATCAATAAGATAAAGAAAGCCGATTTAAGACATTCCCTCGGAATGGTGTTACAGGATACGCATTTATTTACAGCAAGCGTCAAAGACAATATCCGCTATGGTAAATTAGATGCGACCGATGAAGAGGTTATCGAAGCAGCAAAACTTGCCAACGCAGACAGCTTTATCGAACGGCTTCCACAGGGATATGACACTGTTCTTACTGGAGATGGTGCCAACTTAAGTCAGGGTCAGAGACAGCTCCTATCTATCGCAAGAGCAGCCATCGCAGACCCACCAGTATTAATCCTTGATGAAGCAACCAGTTCCATTGATACCCGTACTGAGAAAATCGTACAGGAAGGTATGGATCGACTGATGCATGGAAGAACTACCTTCGTTATCGCACATCGCCTTTCTACTATCAAAAACAGTGATTGTATTATGGTATTAGAACAGGGGCGAATCATTGAGAGAGGCTCCCATGATGATTTGATTGAAGAACAGGGAAGATACTACCAGCTTTATACAGGAAATAAGGCTTAGCTTATTTAGCATCTATTTCTTTATCACATCATAAAGCACCTTTATCGCGTCCTCCACCCCCGTTGTATTGAGATAGGAATAGTTTATGATGAAGGTATGTGCCGCAAAATCATCTGGGCTGTCGTGATAGTAGGCGGAGAGGCTGTTTAGTTTGACACCTTTTTGTAAAGCTCTCTGCATGAGTTCTTCATCGGACAGTTCCGTATTGACCTTGAGCAGAAAATGTAGTCCAGAGTCTTCTTCCATGATAGTGACATAGGAAGCGAGCGGGCTGTTTTTTATGGCATCAAGAAGGCTGTCTCTTTGTTTATGATAGAAGTTTCGCATTCGGTTAATATGTTTTTCGAAACAGCCTTCGTTAATAAAGCGCATTAGAGCGTACTGTTCAAAGTTTGAGACGGTACAGGAATAGAAACTTAACCGTTCCAGAAAGCGGTTGGCAAGTTTCGGTGGGAGTACCATGTAGCTGATTCGCATTGTTGAAGATAGACTCTTAGTAAAGGTATTAATATAGATGACTTTCTGTGTGATATCCATACTCTGTAAGGACGGGATTGGCTTTCCAGTCAGGCGGAATTCACTGTCATAGTCATCTTCAATAATGTAGCGGTCGGCAGAGGCGGCGGCCCAGCCAAGCAGCTCGTAGCGGCGGCTTATCGGGGTAACGATTCCAGTAGGAAAGTGGTGGGATGGAGAAATATGTACCACATCGGCTTCACTTTTTTCTAATTCATCGACAAGGATACCGTTATTATCCATTGGAATATAGTGATATGCCACATTGTAGCTGTTGTAGATTGCGGCAATTTTTTCGTAGCCTGGATTTTCAATGGCATATTTTTTGTCAAATCCCAGAAGCTGGATTAAAAGTCCGTATAAGTATTCAGTTCCGGCTCCAATAAAAATCTGCTCCGGCTGTACATGCATTCCACGAAATTGTTCCAGATGGGTGGCGATTGCCTGACGAAGTCCCATAATTCCTCCGCAGGGTGGTTTCGTCATCAGTTCTGGGCTGTTTGTATTAAAAGTCTCACGCATCAATTTTGCCCAGATAGAAAATGGAAAGTTTTCCGGACGTGTCTGGTTGCTGGAAAAGTCAGCAAGAAAGTCAGACTGCCCAGAGGAAAGTTTCACATTTTCTGTTGTCAGTTTGACTGGTTTTATCACATTATTTTTAAAATCAGAGACATAAAATCCCTTCTTTGGAATGGAGTAAATATATCCTTCCGATAAAAGCTGAGCATAGGCATTTTCAATCGTGATCGTACTTACGCCGAGATTTTTTGCAAAACTTCTTTTGGAAGGGAGCTTTTCCCCGGAAACTAACTTGCCATCAACAATATCCTGACGGATACATTGATAAAGATGCATGTATAGAGATTCATTTTTTAAGTTTGTAAAAGAATAGGTTAGCATTCGAATTCTCCTTAATGTATGTAATGTGCTCTCGGTGTTTTTCTTACAATTACTTTTGTGACCGATTTTCCATCAGCTGCACCTGAAATTTATCAACATGCGTACCGCGTATGCCTCAAAAATTTTGACACAACTGACAAAAAAATCTCATAAAATCAAAATTAAAAAGATTTCAAGAGTACATATGTATTATTGTATACATCTGACCATACTGGCTGTATGCGAATTGGCTATTTAAATATGGCTAAAGTGTACTATAATATTATACTTGTTTCTAATATTTTTACAAGGAGGATATTTTAGTATGGAAGAAAATAAAACATCGGTCCTCAGTAATGGACTGATCTGGTTTGGTGCAGGAGTTTCAATGTCAGAAATCCTGACAGGAACATATTTTGCACCACTTGGAATGAAAACTGGCCTTCTGGCTATTTTAATTGGTCACGTTATTGGATGTATTCTGTTATTTTTAGCAGGATATCTTGGAGCAAAGACAAACAATAATGCTATGGAGACCGTTGCAGTCAGCTTTGGACGAAAGGGAAACCTGCCATTTTCTATTTTAAATATTTTACAGCTTGCAGGCTGGCTTGCGATTTTAAATTATGACGGAGCTTTGGCAGCGAATGGTATTTTTTCTGCAGGAGCAGGTGTGTGGTGTGCCATCATCGGTGTGTTACTGCTTGTGTGGGTTCTGGTCGGTTTAAAACGTCTTGAAAAAATCAATATGGTTGCGATGACGGCATTATTTTTAATGACAGTCGCTTTATGTTTTGTTATCGTGACAAAGGGCAACGCAGGGGCATTTTTAAACGGCGGTAGTGTGAGTGGTGAAACACTTTCTTTTGGTGCAGCGATTGAACTTGCCGCATCCATGCCATTGTCCTGGATTCCGGTAATCAGTGATTACACTTCAAACAGCACAAAGCCAGTAAAGGCGACGACAGTAAGCACAATTGTTTACGGACTCGTAAGCTGCTGGATGTATATTATCGGAATGTCTGCTGCAATCGGTATGGGAACTTCTGATATCGCACAGATTTCTCTTCGTGCAGGTCTTGGTGTAGTCGGACTTCTTATTATTGTTTTTTCTACCGTTACCACTAACTTTTTGGCAGCACATTCTGCAGGTGTTTCTGGTGAAGTTGTCGGGGAGAGTTTTTCTAAAAAAATCAATGGAAAATACATTTCTGTCGTTGTAGTTATCGTTGGTACGATTGCGGCAATTCTTTATCCAATGGACAATATCGAAGAATTTCTTTATCTGATTAACTCCGTGTTTGCGCCGATGATTGCAGTTATGATTGCTGATTTCTTCTTTAATAAAAAGAGAAGAGCTGTGAAAGAATGGGATTGGGCAAACCTGGCTGTATGGCTTATTGGACTTATTTTATACCGTGCATTGATGCATGTAGATATCATAATCGGTTACACACTGCCGGATATTGTAATTACTGCTGTGTTGTGCATGGTTGTACATCGGATTTTACCACAGAATCACCTTGACAAAGCCATTTAAATGTATGACAATATATCCTAAAAGAAGTACCGCTTTTGTGTAAAATGGTATTTCTTTTAGGATTTTTTATAGCAAGAAAGGCGATAAAATTATGTATAACGGAAAAATGGAAACCATTTATGAATCAGAATATATGAACCTGTATGATTTACAGTACAGAGAGGGTGGCCATTACTACTGTGCCAGCCGAAGAAACAAGGATAGAATGGTTGCACTGACACCAGATGAAGAGTGTGGAACCATGCAGCCAGATGCAGTAAGCTGTTTCGTTGTTCTTAATATTAAGGGGCAGCCAAAGAAGCTTCTCTTAAACTGGGAGTATCGTTATCCGGTCGGACAGTATATGTTAAGTGTTCCGGCAGGACTCATTGATAAAGGAGACTGGAATAATCCGAATGCTCTTGTAGATACTGCCATTCGTGAGTTGACAGATGAGACAGGAATCGAAGTGGTTGTCAATGAAGTGGGATGGGATGATATCCGTGAAAAACTTGCAACACCAGCATCCGGCGGACAGGCTGTCGCTGATGTCGTAGAGGTTGACTGGTCGTGGGTAGGAGAATTCTACGCAGCAGACTGGTTAGAGCCATTGGAAGTGTCAGAAGAAGACAAAGCTGATATGCCGACACTTGAGACATTTACAAAGGAAGATAAAGTATTAGCGATTCCTTATGCAAACGACTATCGTCTTTCTTACTATAACACAGAGCAGTTTAAAGCAGCAGGTGTTACAGAAGAACCACAGACATGGGATGATGTATTAGAAGCTTGTAGAAAATTAAAATCTACAGGAACAGTTGATTATCCATTTGCAATTGCCTTAAATGCAGAAGAAAAGACTTCTACATGCTTAATGTGGCTTGCATATGCGATGAATGGCGTCGTATGGAATGAAGATGGAACATTAAACGAAGAGTCTGTTATGGAAGCTCTGAAATACATGGAAACACTTGATTACTAAGGAACAGAAAAACAGGAGGTTATTATGATTGATTTAAAAAACGTGAGTAAATCATACAGCAAGGGCCAGCCGGCCATTGACAACATGACACTTCACGTGGATAAGGGTGAATTCGTATTTATCGTAGGAAACAGCGGTTCCGGAAAATCAACTCTTATCAAACTGCTGTTAAAGGAACTGGATCCTACAAGCGGAACAATTACAGTAAACGGACAGGTTCTCAATAAACTGAAACGCAGAAAAGTAGCGAAATACCGCAGGGGGATTGGTGTTGTATTTCAGGATTTCCGTCTTTTAAAGGATAGAAATGTATATGAAAACGTAGCGTTTGCTCAGCGTGTTATTCAGCGCCCGACTCGTATTATTAAAAAACGAGTACCGGAAATGCTCACATTGGTAGGATTAGCAGAAAAGTATAAATCAAAGCCTGACCAGCTCTCCGGTGGAGAACAGCAGAGAGTTGCCCTTGCAAGAGCGTTGGTAAATAGACCGAGTATCCTGCTGGCAGATGAGCCCACAGGAAACTTAGATCCTAAGAACTCCTTTGAAATTATGAAGCTCTTAGAGGAAATCAACGAAAGAGGCACAACGGTTCTGGTGGTTACACATAACAGAGAAATCGTAAATGCGTTTAAAAAGCGTGTAATTACCATGAAGAAAGGCGTCATTGTAAGTGATGAACAAGAAGGTGAATATCTGAATGAGAATTAGTACGATTGCTTATGTATTAAAACAGGGATTTAAAAACATTTGGAGAAATCTGCGATTTTCTCTGGCATCCATTGCAACTATGTCAGCATGTATCTTTTTATTCGGTTTGTTCCTTTCCATTATTATGAACTTCCGCTATATTGTAGATACTGCGGAGGAAGGCGTAGCCGTTGTCGTTTACTTTGATAAAGGCATCAAACAGGAAGAAATTGACCAAATCGGAGCAGATATCGAGAAGCAGCCGGAGGTGGCGGATGTGAAGTATATTTCCGCAGACGTAGCTTGGGATGAATTCAGCGAAGTATACTTAGGCGGAGATGAAGATATGGCAGAGGGATTTAAGGATCAGGATAATCCGCTGGCAAACTCCGCACGCTTTGATGTATATCTGAAAGAAGTAGAAAGTCAGGCAGACCTTGTAAAACATATTGAAGGTCTGGAAGGCGTTCGAGAAGTAAAACAGTCAAAAGAAGCGGCAGATATGCTGTCAACCTTTAATAAACTGGTTGGATATGTATCGATTGTTATTATTTTAATTCTTCTGGCAGTGGCATTTTTCCTTATTAACAATACTATTACGATGGGTATTTCTATTCGTCAGGAAGAAATCGGTATTATGAAACTTATTGGCGCTACGGATTTCTTTGTCAGAGTACCGTTTATTATTGAAGGTATTCTCTTAGGTACTATCGGTGCGGCGCTTCCAATGGGTATTTTATACATGATTTATGAAAAAGCAGTAGAATATGTGATTACCAGATTTAATATTCTGGGTGGATTTCTTCAATTTCTGGATGTTTGGGAAGTATTCCGTTTCTTACTGCCGGTCGGAGTAGGACTGGGTATTGGTATCGGTTTAATCGGAAGTATTGTTTCCCTTAGAAAGCACTTAAAGGTATAAGACAGGGAGAGCCGCATGAAATTAAAGAACAAGAAAACTGCAATGCTGCTGGCAAGCTGTCTGGCAATTTCTAATGTACTTTCCGTATCGGCAGCAAATGAGACGGAAGTAAACAAGAAGAAGACAGAGCTGGAAAGTCAGATAGAAGATAAAGAACAGCAGGTAAGCTCTTTGCAGCAGCAGAAGGACAATGTGCTGTCCGCTATTAAGAAATTAGATGAAAAGTATGCCAAAGCACAGGAAAATCTGGATACTTTAACAGGACAGATTGAAGATAAGAATGCTGAAATCGAAAAAAACAGTGCAGAGCTGGAAAAAGCAAAAGAAAAAGAAGCAATCCAGTATGAAGATATGAAAAAGAGAATACAATATCTTTATGAGGCAGGAAATATTTCAATGATTTCTGTTATTCTGGGAGCAGATGATTTTGCAGAGGCATTGAGCCGAACAGAAAATTTCAGACAGCTTACTTCTTATGACCGAAAACAATTAGAAAAATATAAAAAGACCTGTAAGAAAATCGAAAATCTGGAAAAGGATTTAAAGAAAGAAAAGTCAGACTTAGAAGAATACAAACAATCTGCTGAGGAAGAAAAGAGTAATATTGAAACTTCTATTAGTAAAAAGCAGGAAGAAATTACAAAGTTTGAAGCGGGTATTGACGCTGCGGTAATGGAACAGTCTGACTTAGAAGGTGAACTGGCAATTCAGAATGAGATTTTGAAGCAGATGAAAGAGGAAGTGCAAAGCGCAGGAGGACAGGAAAGCTCTTTTCCTTCCAATGAAAGCACAAATTCTGATGCAAATAAGACAGAGCAGCCAGAGCCAAAACCGGAAGTAAAGCCGGAAGAGAAACCGAATACACAGCCGGAGACAAAGCCGGAGGAAAAACCGGATAACAGTCAGTCTGAGAACAGTGGTTCTCCACAGTTTACATGGCCTTGTCCGTCTTCTCATAATGTAACCAGTCCTTTTGGAGACAGAAATTCACCTACTGCGGGAGCTTCCAGCAACCATAAAGGAATTGATATCGGAGCAAGTAGCGGTTCTCCCATTGTAGCCGCAGCAGCAGGTACGGTAACGGTTTCTACATATTCAGAGTCAGCAGGAAACTATGTAACCATAGACCACGGAAATGGTTTTTATACAGTCTATATGCACGCATCTGCACGTTATGTAAAGGTCGGACAGAAGGTAAGCGCCGGTCAGCAGATTGCAGCAGTAGGTTCAACAGGATATTCAACAGGACCGCATCTTCATTTCGGTGTTATGAAAAATGGAGTATATGTAAATCCTATGAATTATTTATAAGATAAAGGGGGCTGTAAATGCAGTCCTCTTTCTTCATTTCATAGGAAATTGCTCTGTTACGCAATCTATTTATCCAAATTGGCATTTTAAGGAGCAGAAAAATGGAAAGAAAAAAGTTTATAAAAGGTTTTCTTTTAGGAATTGTACTGACACTTGTTGTAGGTGGTGCAGGATTAAAAATTTATGATTATGCACAGGAAAAAAGTGCAGAAGACAAAGCTGTAAATCAGGATTTTGTGGAAAAAGCAAAGGTACTGGAAAAAATTATTGATGATGAATTTACCGGTGAGATTGACAAAGACTTTATGGAAACCGGTATGTATAAGGGAATGATGGCAAGTCTTGGAGACCCTTATTCCGCATATTATACAAAAGAGGAATATGAGGAATTAAATACAGAGACAACAGGTCTGTATAAAGGAATTGGCGTTGTGATGCAGATGGACATGGAAACAGGTATGGTAAAGCTGGTGAGATGTTATGAGGGAGCTCCGGGGGCAAAGGCAGGACTTTTGCCGGATGATATTTTGCTCAAGGTAAACAATGAAGACATTGCAGGTATGGAGCTTTCAGAAGTGGTGGAAAAAGTGAAGACCTCAGAAGGCGAAGTTGCACATTTGACAGTGGCAAGAGAAGGAGAAAATGATTATCTGGAATTTGACGTTCCTTTGGAGGAAGTAAATATTCCCGTTGTGGAGCATAAGATGCTGGAGGACAATGTAGGCTATATTCTGTTGTATGAATTTACAGAGCAGACGGAAAGCCAGTATCTGGAAGCCTTTGAAGATTTAAAAAATCAGGGAATGGAACGTCTTATTGTAGACGTAAGAAATAATCCGGGGGGACTTTTAACATCGGTATGCAATATTTTAAATGATATCTTACCGGAAGGCTTGATTGTATATACAGAGGACAAAGACGGCAAGAGAGAAGAAGTTCATTCAGACGGAAAAAGTGAGCTGGATATTCCTCTGGCAGTCCTTGTAAACGGAAACAGCGCCAGTGCATCAGAAATTTTTGCAGGAGCAATACAGGATTATGGTGTGGGAACGATTGTGGGAACCACAACCTTCGGAAAGGGAATTGTGCAAAGTCTTATTCCTCTTACAGACGGAAGCGCAGTAAAGACTACCACAGCAAAATATTATACGCCAAAGGGAAGATGTATTCACGGCACGGGAATTCAGCCGGACATCGAAGCAGAACTGGCAGAAGAATTACAAAAGAAGACAGTGCTTACTTATGAAGAGGATACACAGCTTCAAAAGGCAGTAGAAGCAGTAAAAGAAATAGAAAAGTAGGAGAGGAGAAGAAACTTATGACAGAGAGAGAACGCATGGATAAAGGGATTTTATATGACCCAGGAGATGAAGAGATTTTAGCAGAGCAGTTTCCATATTTGGATGAATTAAAAGAATTTAATGAAGTGCCCTCCGGTGAAGTGAAAAAAAGGGAAGAGCTAATGAAAAAGATGTTTGCCAAATGCGGAGATAATTGTTATATTCAGCCGCCTTTTTACGCAAATTGGAGCGGACATCATATTTCCATGGGCAAAAACGTGTATGCGAATTTTAATTTGACTGTAGTGGATGATGGGGACGTTTTCATTGGTGACTATGTAATGATTGGTCCCAATGTTACCATTGTTACTGCGGCGCATCCCATAAAGCCGGATTTAAGACGCAGAGGCATACAGTTTAATCGTCCGGTTCATATTGAAAATAATGTGTGGATTGGAGCAGGTGCAATTATTTTACCGGGAGTCACTATCGGAGAAAATTCTGTTATCGGAGCAGGAAGCATTGTGACAAAAGACATTCCTGCCAATGTAGTCGCTGTGGGAAATCCATGCAGGGTGATGCGGGAAATCGGAGAAAGAGATAACGAATATTTTTATAAAGATTTGAAAATAGATATTGAATAGAAAAGTATAAAAATAATATAGCCTGAACTTACAATGTATGAAAGTTGTAAGTTCAGGCTATATTACTTTTAAGATACTAAATAAAATAAGGAGCAGAAGAATGGAACGAACAGAAAACAGTGCATTTGGAATGAAAGATAAAATCGGTTATATGTTCGGTGATTTCGGAAATGATTTTACCTTTCTTTTTGCCAGTGTGTTTTTAATGGTGTTTTATACAAAAGTGCTGGGTATCAGCGCCGGTATGGTAGGCACGTTATTTTTAGTTGCCAGATGTGTGGATGCTTTTACGGATATTACTATGGGAAGGATTGTAGATAAAGGGAAGACCTCTAAAAACGGCAGATTTCGTCCGTGGATTTTAAGAATGTGCGGTCCGGTAGCTCTCGCCAGTTTTTTAATGTATCAGGGAGGAATGAAGGCTGCTCCCCAAGGGCTGAAAATCTTGTACATGTTTGTAACTTATATTTTATGGGGAAGTATCTTTTATACAGCCATCAATATCCCTTATGGTTCTATGGCATCGGTATTAAGTCCTGATGCAGATGACAGAGCAGCTCTTTCCACTTTTCGAAGTGTAGGCGCTGTGCTGGCGCAGTTAATTGTGGGCGTGGGAGCGCCTCTGCTGGTATATACCACAGATGCAGTGGGAAATCAGGTAGTAAATGAGAAACGCTTTACCCTTGTTGCAGGAGTATTTTCCGTTGCTGCAATTATTTGTTACCTGTTGTGTTATTTCATGACCACGGAACGTGTAAAAGTGCAGACAAAGGAAACACAGGAAAAAGCAGGTTTTGGACAGACGGCAAAAGACCTTCTTTCTAACAGGGCGCTTCTGGGGATTATTCTGGCTGCGCTGCTTTTATTGGTAGCACAGATTATGACACAGTCGATCAACCAATATCTTTTTATTGATTATTTTAAAAACAAAGAAGCGCTTTCTGTCATGACTTTGGCAGGCGTTCTGCCTTCTCTTGCTTTAGCGCCTTTTGCAGTACCTGTTTCCAAAAGGTTCGGAAAAAAGGAAATCGGAATTTTCGGTTGTCTGTGCAGTGCAATTTCCTGTTTCCTGCTATTTTTTCTTCACACAAAATCAGCAGCCCTTTATATTGGCATTAACATTCTGGGATTTTTGGGATTTGGAATTTTTAACTTGATTTTATGGGCGTTTATTACAGATGTGATTGATGATCAGGAAGTGCGGACAGGAAAAAGAGAGGATGGTACGATTTATGCGGCTTATTCTTTTGCAAGAAAAATCGGACAGGCATTTGCCGGAGGCTTGGGCGGTTATGCGCTGGGAATAATCGGATTTAATTCAGCGAAGACCATACAGACGCAGGAGGTTTTGGACGGAATTTATAATATCGCAACATTGCTTCCCGGAATTCTTTATCTGGGAGTCGCCCTTAGCCTGCTGTTTCTTTATCCATTGAACAAAAAGCGGGTGGAGGAGAATATAACGGCATTGAAATTAAGAAGAGAACAGGAGAGTGCAGGATGAGACAGGTAATCAATATCAATGAAAAATGGGCGTTTACAAAAGATACAGATGAAATTCCGAAAGAAATGCCGAAAAGTTGGTGCTGGGTACATTTGCCCCATACGTGGAATAATATAGACGGACAGGACGGGAACAACGACTATTATCGTGGGACGGGATATTATGCCAAGATGATTAAGAGAGCAGAACTTCCAAAGGCAGATAAATATTTTCTGGAAATTCGGGGAGCAAATTCTTCTGCCGATATATATGTGGACGGAAGAAAACTGGCGCATCATGACGGAGGATATTCTACATGGCGTGTAGATATCACCAAGGAGCTAAAGGAAGAGAGTCTTTTGGTAATTACCGTGGATAACAGCCAAAATGACAGCGTTTATCCTCAAATGGCTGATTTTACCTTTTACGGCGGTCTGTACCGTGATGTGAATATTATAGGAGTTTCAGCTGCTCATTTTGATTTGGAATACTGCGGGGGAGAGGGACTTCAGGTAACGCCTGTCCTTCAAGGGAATGATGCAGAGATTACCATAGAGACATGGATTACAGAAAAAAAGGAAGACCAAAACCTTGTTTATAAAATTCGTGACAGGCAGGGGAAGATTGTGGCGGAAACAACCTGCCCCGTAGCAGACAGAAAAATTCAGATGAAAATAAATAATGTTCATCGTTGGAACGGACGAAAAGACCCTTATCTTTATTATGCAGAGGTTGAGCTGACAGAGAACGGTAAGATTTTGGACAATGTGTATACCAGATTTGGCTGCCGCAGTTTTGAAATTCATCCTGAAAAGGGCTTTTTGCTAAACGGAGAAAGCTATCCCCTAAGGGGCGTATCAAGGCATCAGGATAGATGGGGGATTGGAAATGCACTTTTGCCAAAGCATCATAGAGAAGACATGGATTTAATCTGTGAGCTGGGAGCAACAACCATACGACTGGCGCATTACCAGCACGACCAATATTTCTATGATTTATGTGATGAAAGTGGTATGGTAGTGTGGGCAGAAATTCCCTATATATCTGCTCATTTACCAAATGCGAGGGAGAATACCGTTTCCCAGATGAAAGAACTGATAATACAGAATTATCATCATCCTTCTATTGTGGTATGGGGACTTTCCAACGAAATTACCATGCAGGCTGCAGATGAGGAAGATTTACTGGAAAATCATAAAATTTTAAATGATTTGTGCCATGAAATGGACAGTACAAGACTGACAACAATGGCGGTAGTATCTATGTGTGACATTCATCATCCTTATATTCAAATTCCGGATGTAGTTTCTTATAACCACTATTTCGGCTGGTACGGAGGAGACGTATTCATGAATGGTCCTTGGCTGGATAACTTCCATAAGGAATTTCCTCAAATCCCCATTGGTGTCAGTGAGTATGGCTGCGAGGCATTAAACTGGCATACTTCAGAACCGCAGCAGGGAGATTATACGGAAGAATATCAGGCATATTATCACGAAGAATTGATTAGACAGCTTTTTACAAGACCTTATTTATGGGCAACTCATGTGTGGAATATGTTTGATTTCGGAGCAGATGCCAGAAATGAGGGAGGAGAAAACGGGCAAAATCATAAAGGGCTTGTTACTTTTGACAGAAAATATAAAAAAGATGCTTTTTATGCGTATAAGGCGTGGCTTTCTCACGAGCCCTTTGTGCATATTTGTGGAAAGCGCTATGTAAACAGAGTGGAAGAGAAGACTAAGATAACCGTATACTCAAACTTTCCGGAGGTAACTCTGTACCTAAACGGCCAGGAATATGAAAAGCAGGTCAGTGATGAGCATTTCTTTTATTTTACTGTTCCGAATAAGGGAGAAACGGTTATTACTGCAAAAGCAGGAGCATGTAAAGACCGGAGTTTTATTCGCAAGACAGAGAAGTTTCATGAGGCATATCGCTTAAAAGAAAAAGGCGCTGTATTGAACTGGTTTGACATTGAAGAAATTCCGGGATATTATTCGCTGAACGATAAGGTGTCTGAAATTATAAAAGCCCCGCAAGGCAAAGCGTTGTTTGAGGGGATTTTAGGAAAGTTTTTGAATAAGAAAACAGAACCGCAGGGAATGATGCAAATGCTGGGCAGTTTTACTGTGCTTAGAATGCTAAATACCATGGGAGCCATTGGCGAGAAAATGACAAAGGAACAGCTTTTAGAGCTGAATAGCCGATTAAATCAAATTGAGAAGGAAAATTAAATAAAACTAAATTATAGGGAAATCACTTGACAGTTGTAAAGACTATGTGCACAATGAAAGCAGCAGCTTGAGGAGTAAGTTTCAATCGGGAGTGTACATAGGATGATGTTACGAAAAAGAGATGAGGAAGTTTTAGATTTTGAAAGCAGAAGGCAGCAGCGCAGGAAGAAAAGGATAAGACAGCGCAGGCGCAGAATTTTTCTGTTTTTGTGTTCTGTTCTTACCGTTCTGCTGCTCTTTTTTCTTGTAAATAAAGTGAAAAATAAAGTAGAAGAACACAGACTTTTAAAAGCCAGAAACGAGTCGTTTGTAGGAGCGCCGCCTTTTGACGTGGACTTAATAGAGCCAAACGAATATTCCAGACCGGGGACACTGCTGGAAAAGATAAAGGGAATTGTTGTACATTATACGGCAAATCCGGGAAGTACGGCGAAGAATAACAGAGATTATTTTGACGGATTAAAGGAGAGCCATGAAACAAAAGTCAGCAGCCACTTTGTCGTGGGCATTAACGGGGAGATTGTTCAGTGCGTTCCAAGTACAGAGATAGCTTATGCTTCAAATTCCAGAAATGACGATACCCTGTCTATTGAGTGCTGTCATGTAGATGAAACAGGGGAGTTTACCGATGCTACGTATCTGTCCCTTGTTCGTTTGACAGGCTGGCTTTGTTATCGGTTTAATCTTACAGAAGATGATGTAATCCGCCACTATGATGTGACAGGTAAGATATGTCCGAAATACTATGTGGAAAATCCAAAGCAATGGGAAAAATTTAAACAAGATGTAAAGGCACAAATAAAAGAAGTAGAAAAAGAAGTAAAAGAAAGCGAAAAATAGGGAACTGAGGCATAAGATAAATTATTGTCTGATGCCACAGTTCCTTTTTCTTGTAGTAAATTGGAATATTCACATTTAATCCAGATTTAATTTCTTTGTAAGAATATATCGGCTTCCCACAAAGAAAATGGCGGAAAAGAGGATATTCCATACAAGGGTGAAAATCATCAGTCTGCCGCTGTAAACAGAGAGATTATCCTGTGTGAGATTTGCCTGCATAAACGGGCTTAATCCGGGGATAATAAAAGTTATCATGGTGCTCAGAAAACTCAGAACAATGTTTAAGCCAAAGAAAGAGAGAAGAGTTCCCATGATTTTATGACTTTTAAAGAGATTTCCCAAACACATGGCAAATAAAAGCAGCAAAGGATAAAAACCAAAATACTGTGATAATCCTGCTAAAAGGGTAATAACTTCTTCCAACCAGTTTGTAAAGCCGAAGCTTCCAAACAAAGTTCCGAAAAAAGTAGAAGCGCCCTTTAAAATTTCTGGTAAGGTGTCCTTGTAGGTGATTAAAGTAAAGACAGAAATCATAACACAGATAAAATCAATTACGCTCCATGTCCAGATAACAAAAACCTTTGACCAAAGAATCTGAGTTGGCTTAACCGGAAGCGTGTGGGTTAAATAACCTTCATCAGAAAATAGATTTTTCTGGATGCGGACAGCCAAATATACAACGGTTGCAATGACAATAGCCAAAATAAACAGAATAAATCCCACGATATAAAAAGCACCGGCAATCCCCCAAAGTCTGGAAGCTTCCGGAGAAACGAAAGCCTGAGCTCTTTCGGCAATAAAAATTCCAATACGTCCTATTACAGTATAAACAAGCAGTACGGCATGTAAAATTACCAGCAGTAAGGAAACGGATTTTAAGTCGTATTTATATAATTTTCTTAACATTTGAATACCTCCCGAAATAAAGTGTCCACGGATTTTCCCTGATTAAAACGGATATTATCCACGCTGTCACACAGGCGTATCTGACCGTTTTGTATAAATACCACGTCATCTAAAATATTTTCCACATCTGAAATCAAATGTGTAGAAATAAGAATAGTTGCATTTTCATCATAATTATTCAGTATAGTAGAGAGAATATAATCTCTGGCAGCAGGGTCTACACCGGCAATGGGTTCATCCAGACAATACAGACTTGCTCTGCGGCTCATAACAAGGATGAGCTGGATTTTTTCTTTTGTTCCTTTTGACATGGTGCGTAAACGGTCTGTGGGATTGATATTCAGATGCTTTAACATATCGTAAGCACGGCTTCTGTCAAAATCGCTGTAAAAATCAGAAAAATAGTTAATAATTTCGGAAACCCGCATGCGCATAGAGAGATAAGTTCGCTCAGGGAGATAGGAAACAATTTTTTTCGTTTCTAATCCGGGAGCATGTCCGTCTACGAAAATAGAGCCTTCTGTGGGAACAAGAAGTCCGTTTAACAGTTTAATCAGCGTGGTTTTCCCGCTTCCGTTTGGCCCTAAAAGTCCGATGATTTTTCCGCGTTCCAAGGAAAGATTTATTTTGTTCAGGGCAATTTTATTGTCGTAGCATTTTGTAAGATTGCGACATTCTAAAATAGGGTTCATCATTTGTCCTCCTTAATCTAAATTTTTTCAATAAGCTGGATAATGGTTTGTTTGCTATATCCCAGATGTTCCATTTTCAGAAGGAACTCTTTTACTTGCTGGGATGCAATTTGTGTTTTTACTTGTTCAATCATAGCTAAATCCTCCGTAACAAATCGACCGCTGGTTCTCTGACTGTATAAAAGTCCTGTGTGCTCCAGTTCAGAAAGGGCTTTCTGCATAGTATTTGGATTTACACCGGCAGTCTGCGCCAATTCTCGAACAGAGGGGAGTTTTGAACCGGGAGTATAAGCTCCTGATATAATATCAGAAGTAATGTGCTCCATAATCTGAGTGTAAATAGGATACTCAGGATTTAAGTTCCAAGACATCTGTAACACCTCCTGTAAGTTTGATAAATTGTATTACTGTATTATTTGATTAGTACAATAATACAAAGTCTGTAAGAATTTGTCAATAGAAATTTTAGAAAATAATCATTGCATTTCAAAATTTATATGTTACAATATTGTTACATAGAGATTAAAGGTGAGAATATGAATTTATACGAAGCTATTTTTTTAAGAAAATCTGTACGAAATTATGAGATGGAAGTAATATCTCCTGAAATATTGCAGGAGATACAGGAGTTTTATGCACAGATTGAAGGATTAAATCCCGGTATCCGTACAGAGATTTCTATTATTGACAATACAAAAGGACAAAATAAAAGAATGCACTTGCTGGGAGTAAAAGCGCCCTATTATATTGCATTTTACTCAGAGGAAAAAGATTTGGCACAGATGAATGCAGGATATATTATGGAGCAGCTTGCTTTGTTTATGTGCACAAAAGGCTATGGAACATGCTTTTTAGGAAGCGTAAAGCCTAAATTTGGAAATCCTCATAAGGGTGATTTAAAATTTATGATTACCATGGCATTTGGAAAAAGCAAGGGCAGCTATACCAGAAAACCGGTGGATGCAAAGCGCATGGATTTAAAAGAGCTTTGCGTATATAAGGAAGTGCCGAGACAGTGGATGAAACAGCTATTGGAGGCAGCACGACTTGCGCCTTCCAGCTATAACAGTCAGCCGTGGCGGTTTGTGGTGTATGACAATCGTATTCATGTGTTTGCTAAGAAGCATAATTTAAATCATCTGGGAAAATACGAGGAGATGAATTTCGGTGTGATGTTTTCTCATTTAATGGTAGTAGCAGAGGAGCTTTGGCTGGATGTGGATTTAATTCGGTTAGAAGATATTACCCACAAGAACTTCCCAAATAACCAGTATGTGCTCAGTGCAATTTTGCGTACTTGAGAAAAATAAAAAAAATTCAAAAAAAGTGTTGACATATTGAGGAACATATAGTATATTATATTTCGTGCTTGAGAGATATTTCAACACGATATGCGCGAGTGGCTCAGTTGGTGGAGCGCGACCTTGCCAAGGTCGAGGCCGCGGGTTCGAGTCCCGTCTCGCGCTTTTTTTATTTCTTAAAAATAAAAAGTAGGACACTTTTTAGAAAGTGTCCTACTTTTTCTCTATTAAACTTTTTGTGCTTCTATGTTGAGAATTAAACGGATAAAATCCTTAGATTTCGGCGCTGTCGCCAGAAATCGTATGTCGTATGTAACAGTACCTTCGGTAATGGTTTTATCTTCTGTGCTTAGACCTTTAATCATGGAGTTGGTAACGATATTCGTTTCATCTGGTGTAATGGGAACCTTTGCAATCTGAGGTTCACCCTCGATGTAATTGTCCATAATTTCTTGAATACTGCAATTTCGGTATTCTTTTAGACAATTCTTCATAATCCATGCAAGAATAACCTTTTCTGAAAGAAGACGCTTGCAAGCGGCGTCATAATCAGCATGGCTTCTCGCTGTATGAAGTGTTTTGGATAACGTTGTTCCGACCTCCAATAAATCACCACCTTGATTGTCTTAAATTTAGTATAAGACAGCCCATACAGAAATACAAGGGGAAAACAGAAAAAGAGCATGACGGATAACCTTGCGAATGGTATAATCATCAATAACAAAAACAGGAGGTTGTGCTTATGGAATACAGAAAATTTCAAAATAAAATCATTGTGCGAATGGATAAAGGAGAGGAAATTTTAGAAAAAGTCCGTGAGGTAGCAGAAAAAGAAAAGATTAAATTGGCAGATATCAGTGCATTGGGAGCTGTCAGTGAATTTACAGTGGGCGTGTTTGACACAGAGGCAAAAGAATACCATGCAAATGAATTTAAAGGAAGCTTTGAAATAGTTTCTTTGACAGGAACCATTAACACCATGAATGATGAATTTTACTGCCATCTTCATATGAGTGCAGGAAATGAAAAAGGACAAGTGTTCGGAGGGCATTTAAACAGGGCAATTATCAGTGCAACGTGTGAAATGGTTATTACGTTAATTGACGGAAGAGTAGACAGACGATTTGAGAAAGAAGTAGGATTAAATCTGTTTCAATTTCAGTAAATGTGGAAATATTTAAAAAACTGTGGTACAATAGGTGCACAAAAAGACTCAATGCTAAGGAGGTAGTTGCTTTATGAAAATGATTTTTGCGATTGTACGAAAAGAAGATGAGGGATTTGTAATAGAGCGATTAAATAAAGAGAAAATCAGTGTGACAAAGCTTTCCAGTACAGGTGGATTTTTACGTAAAGGAAACGCCACATTGATGATTGGTACAGAGGATGAACAGGTAGATACGGTACTTCAGATTATTAAAGAAGAATGTTCCAGACGTCAGGAGGTCATGATGAACCCTGCTTATTCTGCTGGCACAAAAGGTCCTGTTATGGGATATGCAGCTCCGCCGGTAACCATTGAAGTAGGCGGTGCAACAGTATTTATTGTAAATGTAGAGCAGTTTATTAAATTATAGAGAAAAATAGAATAGGCATAGGAGAAAATAATATGTTAGAAATCGGTACAAAGGCGCCGGATTTTTCATTGCCGGACCAGAACGGAGAAATTCATAGTCTGGAAGAATATAAAGGAAAAAAAGTAATTTTATATTTTTATCCAAGAGACAATACCGCAGGCTGTACAACGCAGGCTTGTGGTTTTGCCGAGCGATATCCTCAGTTCTTAGAAAAAAACGCTGTGGTTTTAGGGGTAAGCAAGGACAGTGTTGCTTCACATAAAAAATTTGAGGAAAAGTATGAGCTTCCTTTTACATTGTTATCTGATACGGAATTATCCTGTATTCAGGCTTATGATGTATGGAAAGAGAAAAATAATTACGGAAAGAAGACTATGGGTGTGGTTCGCACCACCTATTTAATTGACGAGCAGGGAATAATCGTAAAAGCTTTCGGAAAAGTAAAAGCAGCAGATAATCCTGCACAGATGTTAGAGGAATTATAGGATTATTTATGAAGATTATTATTTCACCGGCAAAGAAAATGAATGTAGATACAGATTGTCTGCCGATACAGGGGCTGCCAAAGTTTTTACCGGAGGCAGAAAGCTTATGTGAGAAAATCAGGGGATATACTTACGAGGAGCAGAAAACATTGTGGAAATGCAATGACAAAATCGCAAGACTAAACGCAGAGCGTTTTCGTGATATGAATTTGAAGACAGGTCTTACACCGGCAATCCTGTCCTACGAGGGCTTGCAGTATCAGCACATAGCGCCACAGGTTTTCACAGAAAAAGAGCTGACCTATATTCAGGAGCATTTGTGTATTTTATCGGGATTTTACGGGGTGTTAAAGCCTTTTGACGGAGTGACACCTTATCGTTTGGAAATGGGAACCAAGCTGGAAACAGAAGGGGGCAAAGATTTATATGAGTTCTGGGGAGATAAGTTGTATCAAGAAGTAATAAAGGACGACGGAATTGTCATTAATCTGGCATCTAAAGAATACTCTCAAAGCATTTCCAAATATATTTTGCCAAAGGAGCGCTTCATTACGGTAGAATTTGGAGAAGTTCATAATGGAAAGGTAAAGCAGAAAGGGACTTTTTCAAAGATGGCGAGAGGCGAGATGGTTCGTTATATGGCGGAAAATCAGATAGAAGATATTGAAAAAATAAAAGAGTTTCATGTTATGGGACTGCAGTATGCAGAAGAGTTTTCAAATGAAAATAAAATGGTATTTACTGTATAAAAATGATATTGGGAGCATAAAAATACCGACAATCTACGGACAGTAAAATGTCTGAAAGATTGTCGGTGTTTTATTATTCTATTACATAAATCCAGTCCTTCGGAGCTTCAATAGTTCCCATCTGAATTCCTGTAAGGGTATTGTATAACTGTTTTGTCACTTCGCCCATGGCTTCCATGCCGCTTGGGAAACAGATTTCTTTTCCGTGGTCTACGATTTTGCCTACTGGAGAGATTACAGCGGCAGTTCCGCAAAGACCGCACTCTGCAAAGTCCTGAAGCTCATCCAGATAAACTTCTCTTTCTTCTGCTTCCAGTCCCAGATAATCTTTTGCAACCTGTAAAAGGGAACGGCGTGTAATAGAAGGAAGAATACTGTTGGATTTCGGTGTGACTACTTTTTTATCCTTTGTGATAAAGATAAAGTTTGCTCCTCCTGTTTCTTCTACTTTTGTTCTTGTTGCTGCATCTAAGTATAGGTTTTCATCATAACCTTCTTTATGTGCATCTACAATAGCATGCATACTCATGGCATAGTTCAGTCCTGCTTTAATGTGTCCTGTTCCACAAGGAGCAGCTCTGTCAAAATCGCTGACTCTTAAAGTGAGTGGCTTTACACCACCTTTAAAGTAGGGGCCTACCGGTGTGGTAAATACACGGAACTGATATTCATCTGCTGGTTTTACGCCGATAACAGGATTTGCTCCAAACATATATGGTCGGATATACAGAGAAGCACCGGAACCATAAGGAGGAACAAAAGCAGAATTTGCTTTTACTGTTTTAGCCACTGCATCGAGAAATCTTTCAGCAGGAAATGGCGGCATTTCCAGTCGGTTTGCTGAGTCCACCATACGCTGGGCATTTAAGTCAGGGCGGAAGGTTACTATCTTTCCATCCTTTGTGGTATATGCTTTTAATCCTTCAAAGATAGTTTGTGCATATTGCAGCACACCTGCACATTCATTAATAACTACATTGGCATCTGTTGTCAAAGTGCCTTCGTCCCATTTCCCCTCTTTGAAATTGGATACATAACGGTAGTCTGTCTGCATATAACCAAATCCAAGATTTTTCCAATCAATATTCTTTTTATCCATTTTCATCCTCCATTCTGCTGCATAGCTGAGCGAAAACAGCTTTTATGTAATTTTTTAACATTATAAAACTTTAACGTGTGAATTGCAAGAGATGTTCCGTTGCTTTTTTGCAATCTTTCATATATAATTTAAGGAAACAGTAATCACGGGTTGGTAAAATTGGACTGTTAGAATAGGAGTGAATGACATGCCGGTGAATGATTGGAATAATCTGGGGCGAGATGTGAAGGATATTGTGCAGCATGCAATTAACAGCGGAGATTTCAGCGCATTAAACAGAGATTTAGGTGCGACGCTTGACAGCGCTCTCGGAAATGTTGCGCAGAGTATGAAAAGAGCGGGAAATGCTTACAGCAACAAGTATAGCTATAAACCTTTTGGAGGCTATCGAAACCCTTCACAGAGAGAACGGATGAAGGAAGCCAGAGAAGAATTTGCCTTATTTGTCAATACAAACGGAGCAAAGGCATTGGGACTTCTTTTTACAACATTGGGAATTGCCCTTACTATTATGTTTGGCGTAACAGCGGGAATATTGGGGATTTTATCTCTTTTTATAGGAAGCATTGCTTCTAAAATCGGTACGGTAATGATGATTTTCCTGCCGGCTATGGGACTTAGCGCTATTATGGGTATCTGCGGAAACCGTTTACGAAAGAAAATTAAAAGATTTCGTTCTTATGTAAAAACTTTAAACGGAAAACCTTATGCAAATGTAAAGGATTTGGCAAAAAGCGTCAGAAAATCAGAAAAGTTTGTACGTAAGGATTTAAAGAAAATGATTGACAAACGAATGTTTTTGGAAGGTCATCTGGATAAAAACGGCGTGTGTTTTATGGCGACAGACGATGCTTATGAGCAGTATTTAGAGACAGAACGAAACATGGAGGAAAGAAAAGCGGAAGAAGCAAGAAGACCGAAAACACAGCTTTCTGAGGATGTGCAAAAGGTTATTGAGGAAGGTAATCGTTATATCGAAGAAATCAGAAGAAGCAACGATGCTATTCCGGGAGTGGAGATTTCCAATAAAATGTATCATCTGGAAAATGTAATCCGAAGAATTTTTCAGAGGGTAGAAAAGCATCCGGAGCTTATCAACGATTTACATAAGTTTATGGATTATTATCTTCCTACTACCATGAAGCTTTTGAATGCTTATGAGGAATTGGATAAGCAGGATATGCAGGGAGAAAATATTAAAACAGCAAAATCGGAAATCGAAAATACATTAGATACCATTAACGTTGCTTTTGAAAATCTGCTGGACAGCTTTTATAAAGAAACCGCATGGGATGTATCATCGGATATATCTGTTTTAAAGACCATGTTTGCCCAGGAGGGACTGACAGAGAAAAACAATTTTCAGGGAAAGGATAATTAAATTATGAGTGATGAATTAAAAGATTTTACAGTAACACCTACCCTTACTTTTGAGCCTTTACAGGAACAGGCTCCTGTGGCAGAGGTGAAGAAAGAAGAACCGGCAAAGCCTGAGATGGACGACAGTATTTTATCTGAGGAAGAAAGAAAAATCGTAGATGATTTTGCACGTCAGATTGACATTCGAAATTCAGCGGCAATTTTGCAGTACGGAGCAGGAACACAGAAGAAAATGGCTGATTTTTCAGAGGATGCTCTTGAGAAGGTGCGCACCAAAGATTTAGGCGAAGTAGGGGATTTGCTGGAAAACGTAGTGACAGAATTAAAGAATTTCGATGCGGAAGAAGAACGCAAAGGAATTATGGGCTTTTTCAAAAAGGGTGCAAATAAACTGGAAGCCATGAAGAACAAATATTCCAAAGCAGAAGCAAATGTAAATAAAATTGTAGAAACTTTGGAAAAACATCAGATACAGCTTATGAAGGATGCGGCAATTATGGATAAAATGTACGCATTAAACTTAAATTATTTTAAAGAGCTGTCTATGTATATTTTGGCCGGAAAGAAGAAATTGGAAGAAATCCGTTCCACAGAGCTGCCTCAGCTTATGGCAAAAGCACAGGCAAGCGGTCTTCCGGAGGATGCGCAGGCAGCAAAGGATTTGGACTCTCTGTGCGAACGTTTTGAAAAGAAAATCCATGATTTGGAGCTGACACGTATGATTGCCGTACAGACAGCGCCGCAAATCCGTCTGGTACAGGGAAATGATACGTTAATGGCAGAAAAAATTCAGTCTACCATTGTCAATACCATTCCTCTTTGGAAAAGTCAGATGGTAATTGCTCTTGGCGTGGCACATTCCACAGAGGCCGCAAAGGCGCAGAGAGAAGTAACAGATATGACAAATGCTCTTTTACAGAAGAATGCTCAGACTTTAAAAATGGCTACCATAGAAGCTGCAAAAGAGTCTGAAAGAGGAATTGTAGATATTGAAACATTACAGAAAACAAACGAGTCCTTAATCAGCACCTTTGATGAAGTTATGAATATTCAGCGGGAAGGCAGAGAAAAGAGACGTGCAGCAGAGGCAGAAATGTATCGTCTGGAAGGTGAATTGAAACACAAACTTTTACAGATTAATCATTAATTGGAGGTGTCTTTATGTATCGTGAACATACAAAGGTGGTTCAGATTGGAGATAAGAAAATTGGAGGAGGAAATCCTATTTTAATACAGTCCATGACGAATACAAGGACAGAAGATGTAGAGGCGACTGTACAGCAAATACTGGCATTAGAGGCAGCAGGATGTGAGATTATCAGATGTACCGTGCCTACCTTAGAGGCAGCAGAGGCATTAAAAGAGATTAAAAAAAGAATTCACATTCCGCTGGTGGCAGACATTCATTTTGACTATAAAATGGCCATTGCCGCTATGGAAAACGGAGCGGATAAAATTCGTATTAATCCGGGAAATATCGGCAGCATTGACAAAATAAAAGCAGTGGTAGACGTTGCAAAAGAGAGAAATATTCCTATTCGTGTAGGTGTAAACAGTGGTTCTTTGGAGAAAGAGCTGGTGGAAAAATATCACGGTGTCACTGCTGAAGGACTGGTAGAAAGTGCCCTTGATAAAGTGAGAATTATTGAAGATTTAGGGTATGATAATCTTGTAATCAGCATTAAATCCTCTGATGTAATGATGTGTGTAAAGGCACATGAATTGCTGGCAGAACAGACCAATTATCCCCTGCATGTAGGCATTACGGAGGCAGGGACTTTATATTCCGGAAATATTAAATCAGCCGTAGGTTTGGGGATTATCTTATATCAGGGAATTGGAGATACTATTCGTGTGTCCCTGACCGGCGACCCGGTAGAGGAAATCAAATCAGCAAAGAGAATTTTAAAGACCTTAAATCTCAAAAAAGGCGGAATTGAAGTGGTATCCTGTCCAACCTGCGGAAGAACGAAGATTGATTTAATCGGACTGGCAAATCAGGTGGAAACTATGGTGCAGGAATTTCCTCTGGATATTAAGGTTGCCGTTATGGGCTGTGTAGTAAATGGTCCCGGAGAAGCAAAAGAAGCAGATATCGGCATTGCGGGAGGTAAGGGAGAAGGTCTTCTGATTAAAAAAGGAGAAATCGTGAAAAAAGTTCCTGAGGCAGAGCTTTTATCTGTGCTTCGGGAAGAACTTGAAAACTGGAAATAAGTATGGAGGCATTGTTTCATGGAGAAAGAATTTCTGGATGTGTTTCGAAATCTGGAAGTGGGAGAGGAACTTCGTGCGCTTTTGAAAGAAGTGGCAGTTACGAAGATTGCCGTAAATCCACCTAAAGATCGTATCCGAATTTATATCCGCAGCCGCCAATGGATTCATAAAAAGTATATTTATACCCTGGAAAGGGCGATTTCGCAACAGTGTTTTCCGGGGGTGAGCATGGAGGTAAAGGTGCTGGAGAAGTTTACCCTTTCCAGTCAATATACACCGCAGTTATTTTTTGAGGCGTACCAATCGTCCATGGCTCTGGAGCTTAAAAATTACAGCATTCTGGTCTTTAATATGTTCCGGAATGCTGTAATTACGTTTCCGCAGACAGATACCATGCACATACTTTTACAATCCACAGTGCTGGCGAAAAGTAAGGAAGATGAACTGGTACAGTATATAGAAAAAATCTTCTGTGAAAGATGTGAGTTTTCTTTAAAAGTAGAGACAGAATATGAGGAAATAAAGGAAAGTAAATTCCGAAAAAACAGCGATATCCGCATTGCACAGGAAGCGGCTCATATTATAGAAATGTCCTCTCTCGGAAAAGAAAAAGAGGAGCTTGAGGAGGTAAAAGAAGAACCGAAGAAAGCTCCTGCAAAACCAAAAGAAAAAGAAAATAAAAAGACAGAGAAGAAAGAAATTCCTGCAAAACGAGGATTTTCTGACTTTAAACGCAGTGTAAAACGCTCGGATAATCCGGATGTACTGTATGGAAGAGATTTTGAGGATGAAGTAATTCCTTTGGAAAATGTACAGACAGAAATGGGAGAAGTTTGTGTCAGAGGAAAAATTATGTCTTTGGAAAAGAGAGAAATCCGAAACGAAAAGACCATCATTATCTTTTCTATTACAGACTTTACAGACTCCATTACCGTGAAAATGTTTGCCAGAAATGATCAGGTAGAGGAGATAACAGAGGGTGTCAAGGAAAAGGCATTTGTAAAATTGAAGGGAGTTACTACCATTGATCGATATGACAGTGAGCTTACCATAGGTTCAGTAGTGGGAATTAAAAAAATTGCCAGCTTTGAAAACAGCCGTTCTGATAATTATCCAGAGAAGCGTGTAGAGCTTCATTGTCATACAAAAATGAGTGATATGGATGGGGTATCTGATGCCAAAGCTCTCATTAAAAGAGCCTATGAGTGGGGACATAAAGCCATTGCCATTACCGACCATGGAGTGGTGCAGGCATTTCCGGAGGCGAATCATTGCTTTGACTCATGGGGCGGCGTGGTTTCACCAGAGGCAGATTTTAAGGTGATTTACGGTGTAGAAGCTTACCTTGTAGATGATTTAAAAGGGATTGTGCAAAACAGCAAAGGACAGAGCTTACATGCACCTTATGTTGTATTTGATATAGAAACAACAGGTTTTTCGGCTTTGAAAGATAAAATTATTGAAATCGGTGCGGTAAAGGTGGAAAACGGAAGAATTACAGAACGTTTTTCAGAATTTGTAAATCCTCAAATTCCTATACCTTTTCGTATTGAGGAGCTGACCAGTATTAATGATAATATGGTAGCAGATGCGCCTACTATTGATGTGATTTTGCCTGAATTTGAGAAGTTCTGTGAGGGTTGTGTCATGGTAGCTCATAATGCAGAATTTGACATGAGCTTTATTCGGAAAAATTATGAGGATATAGGTATTGAAAGAGAAGATACCGTGGTTGATACTGTGGGGATGGCAAGATTTCTCCTGCCCCAGCTTAACCGTTTTAAACTGGATACGGTGGCAAAAGCAGTGGGAGTTTCCTTGGAGCATCACCACAGAGCAGTAGACGATGCTTCCTGTACAGCCGACATTTTTGTGAAATTTATTGAAATGTGTGCAGAAAGGGATATTTTCAATCTGGATGAGCTGAATGAAAAGGGAACGGTTTCCGTTCATTCCATACAAAAAATGCCTACCTATCATGCAATTATTCTGGCGAAAAATGATGTGGGAAGAGTAAATTTGTATCATTTGATTTCAGACTCCCATTTGATTTATTACCATAGACGTCCCCGTATTCCAAAGAGCCTGTTTTTGAAATATCAGGAGGGACTTCTTATTGGTTCTGCCTGCGAAGCAGGAGAGCTTTATCAGGCTGTTTTGAATGGAAGACCGGAGCAGGAAATTGCCCGTTTGGTGAATTTCTATGATTATCTGGAAATACAGCCTCTGGGTAACAACGCCTTTATGTTAAAGAATGAAGACCGCTCGGATATTACTTCATGGGAGGACTTGCAGGAAATCAATAAGAAGATTGTAAAGCTGGGAGAGGCATTTAATAAGCCGGTAGTGGGAACCTGTGACGTGCATTTTTTAGACCCCGAAGATGAGGTGTATCGAAGAATTATTATGGCAGGAAAAGGCTTTGATGATGCAGATGACCAGGCGCCTTTATACCTTCGTACAACAGAGGAAATGCTAAAGGAATTTTCTTATTTGGGAAGGGAAAAAGCAGAGGAAATCGTCATTACCAATCCCAATAAAATCGCAGATATGGTAGAGAAAATATCGCCTATTCACAAGGGGAAATGCCCTCCTGTTATTGAAAATTCCGATGCCATGTTAAGGGAAATCTGTTACAGTAAAGCCCATGAAATCTACGGAGAAAACCTTCCGGAAATGGTAGAAGCACGTCTGGAAAGAGAGCTGAATTCCATTATTTCCAATGGGTACGCCGTTATGTATATGATTGCCCAGAAGCTGGTTTGGAAGAGTAACAGTGACGGATATTTGGTAGGTTCCCGTGGTTCTGTTGGTTCTTCCTTTGCAGCTACTATGTCGGGAATTACAGAAGTAAATCCTCTAAGTCCACATTATTATTGTGCCAAATGTTACTACGCAGATTTCGACTCCGAGGAGGTGCGGGCATATTCGGGAAGGGCAGGATGCGATATGCCAGATAAGAAATGTCCTGTATGCGGAGAGCCGCTGGTAAAAGAAGGATTTGATATTCCTTTTGAAACCTTCCTTGGATTTAAAGGAGATAAAGAGCCTGATATTGACTTGAACTTTTCCGGTGATTATCAGGGAAAAGCGCACCGTTACGTTGAGGTTATTTTCGGTGCGGGGCAGACATTTAAGGCGGGAACAATCGGTACGCTGGCAGAGAAAACAGCTTTTGGTTATGTCAAGAACTATTATGAAGAACGTGGACAGAGAAAGCGTTATTGCGAAATCAACAGAATTGTGCAGGGCTGTACAGGGGTAAGACGTACCACAGGACAGCATCCGGGAGGAATTATTGTTCTTCCCATCGGATGGGATATTGAGGAATTTACACCGGTTCAGCACCCTGCAAATGATATGAACAGCGATATTATTACTACGCATTTTGATTATCATTCCATTGACTCCAACCTTTTAAAGCTGGATATTCTGGGGCACGATGATCCAACCATGATACGTATGCTGGAGGACCTTACCGGCATCAACGCCAGAGAAATTCCGTTGGACTCAAAAGAGGTTATGTCCTTATTTAAAAATACAGATGCGCTGGGTATTACACCGGATGATATCAGAGGCTGTCCTTTGGGCTGTCTTGGTATTCCGGAGTTTGGTACAGATTTTGCCATGCAGATGTTAATTGATGCCAATCCGACTTCTTTTTCTGATTTGGTTCGTATTTCCGGTCTGTCTCACGGAACAGACGTGTGGCTGGGAAACGCACAAGATTTGATTAAGTCCGGAACGGCAACCATTACCACCTGTATCTGTACACGAGACGATATTATGATTTATCTGATTAACAAGGGCTTGGAGCACGGACAGGCATTTACCATTATGGAGAGCGTGCGAAAGGGTAAGGGATTAAAGCCGGAATGGATTGAAGAAATGAAAAAACATGATGTTCCGGACTGGTATATTGAGTCCTGTAAAAAGATTAAATATATGTTCCCGAAGGCCCATGCAGCAGCGTATGTTATGATGGGATGGCGAATTGCCTATTGTAAAATCTTCCATCCGCTGGCGTATTATGCGGCATATTTCAGTATTCGTGCAACTGCTTTTTCTTATGAGCTGATGTGTCAGGGAAAAGAAAAGCTGGAATATTTTATGGACGATTATGAGAAGCGAAAGGATACGTTGAGCAAAAAAGAGCAGGATACTTACAAAGATATGCGAATTGTGCAGGAGATGTATGCCAGAGGCTTTGACTTTGTTCCCATTGATATTTATAAGGCAAATGCACATACATTCCAGATTATAGACGGAAAGCTGATGCCTGCGTTGGATACCATAGAAGGTCTGGGAGACAGGGCAGCGGATGCCGTGGTGGCAGCGGCAGAGGAAGGAAATTTTTTGTCATTGGACGATTTCAGAAATCGAACAAAGGTTACATCATCTACCATTGATTTGATGAATGATTTGGGATTATTTGGAAAATTGCCTAAGTCTAATCAGATGTCATTGTTTGATTATCAGTAATGCTATTTTATACAAACATGGTTTTACCAGATACAGCCACAGTTATTCTAAAGCAAACTCGGTCATTTTCTTGTTTTTCTGCGTCGCTTATAGATAGTTTGTCCGCCAAACTCGTGCTTACGCACTCAGACACGGCTTCCAAATTATCGCTATGCTCGAAAAACTGCGAAAATGTTCCGATTGTTTGCCAGCGGAATGCTGTTTTACATTTAATTAAAAGGTTGTTACATTAGACAATGTTAAGATTTTATTAGTATGTCTTTTATGTAACAACCTTATTTTTTTTCATAAAGACCAGAATAAACCTTCTTGTCCAGTCTTAAATAAATACTATATAAAATTATCAAAAATAAACCGATTACCGCTATAATTATCCATACGGTACTGAATGGATAGTAGTCGATAAGTGTTCCTATTACATAGTTACTTAAAACTCCGATTAATCCGGCGAAGCTGTTGGTAATACTTAATACTCTGCCACGATGTGTGTCCGGTATTCTCTTTGTAAGGTAAGGTGTTTTTGATATAGAGCCGAATATTTCGCCTATGGTAAAGAGTATCATCCCCACAATCGCAATGATAAAATAATGATTTAAAAAGATAAAAAAGGCAAGTCCCAATGACTCTAATAGCTGTCCAAAATACATAATTCGGATATCGATTACTCCGGAAAGCTTTTGGGTGAATATCGGCGTGCCTATTACCACAACAACGGCATTGATGCTTGTTAAAATTCCAAATTTAAAAGCTCCTGAACCATGAAAGACTTCCTCTATATGTAAAGGCATCAAAAAGTTAAATTGATTATAAATCAGCGCAGCTATACCGGAAATAACAAATAGCAGAAAAAATAATTTTCGTTCAGAAAAAACCTTGAATATTGAGCCGGTTTCACCTTTCTCATATTCGTTCATTGTTTTAGTATCCTGATTATTAGCTTTTACATTCTTAATAAAAACCAATAGCAGCAACGTACTGCTTATATCTGCCAGACCGTTAATGAAAAAAGACAGGCTGAGATAATTATTAAATAAAATACCGCCGATAGTCGGAGCTAAAACCAGTCCTAAATTCATCGAAAGGTAATTCAGGGAATAGGCTCTTTCTCTATCCTTGTAGGTTGTCAAGTCAGCAATCAGGGCATCATAAGCCGGCTGTTCCATTGCCTGAAATAAGGAGGCAATCGCTAATAAATACAGCGTTGTCATGGACATTGGCAATACAGCGCAAACGAAATAGAGGCTGTTTCCGATTAAGTCAAAGGTAACGATGATATGCTTTTTATTATATTTGTCAGCCATCTTACCTCCCAGCAAGTAAAACGGTCCCATAAACATAGAAAACATCATCATATACAGACCAATCGTCTGTCCGTTCAGTCCCAATTTTTCACTCATTATCAAGGTAAGCATGGGCCATATTAAAGCCCCCATACTTGTCATGACTTTACCAAAAGCCAACACATAGATTTCTCTTGGCAAATGGCTGTACATTGAAAAATGTTTTTTTAGAAATCCCATAGGCATTATTTCCTTTACGTTCTGACAATATTTGCAAGTACCATATAAAAAAAGAGTTATCGCATTAAGTACATCTCAAGAATATCTATACATTTTATGCTCGACAAATTTGCTAAAAGTGTATAAATATTTATGAAATACTTAATGTGACAACTCTGGTCATAAAAAATTAGAATTTCTCTCCTGAGAGTAATTCGTAAGCTTCTACATATTTTTCAACAGTTTTGTCAATGACTTCTTCCGGCAGAAGGAAATCGCTTTCCGGATTTGCTTTCAGCCAGTCACGAACGTACTGTTTGTCAAAGGAAGGCTGTCCCTGTCCCGGTTTGTAGCCTTCTAATGGCCAAAATCTGGAGCTGTCCGGTGTAAGCATTTCATCGCCCAGAACCACGTCTCCGTTTTCATCTAAACCAAATTCAAATTTTGTATCTGCAATGATAATATTTTTTGTCAGTGCATATTCAGCACATTTTTTATATAGTGCGATTGTGTAATCACGAATTTTTTCTGCGTATTCCTGTCCACGTCCCGGATATAATTTTTCTAAGGTTTCAACTGTATCTTCAAAGGAAACATGTTCATCGTGGTCACCGATTTCTGCTTTTGTAGTTGGTGTGTAAATCGGTTCAGGCAGCTTATCGGACTCCTGTAATCCTTCCGGAAGCTTAATGCCGCATACAGTCCCGTTTTTCTGATAGCTTTCCCAGCCGCTTCCTGTAATATATCCACGCACGATGCACTCAACAGGGAGCATTTCCAGTTTTCGGCAAAGCATAGTATGTCCTTCGAACTCCGGCTGCTGGAAGAATTCCGGCATATCCTTTACATCTGTTGAAATCATGTGGTTTGGAACAATATCCTTTGTAAAATCAAACCAGAATTTTGACATTTTTGTAAGGACAACACCTTTATTTGTAACTGTGTTTTTAAGAATGTAGTCAAATGCGGAAATTCTGTCTGTTGCATAAATTACTAATTCTTCTCCAATGTCATAAACCTGACGTACTTTTCCTTCTTTAAATGGTTTGTACTCCTGCATGTGTTTTCACCTTTCTTCTTATATAATTATAATTTGAACCGCTTTTATTGTAACAAATTTTTGAAAAAAAGAAATAGTATTTCCAAAAAAAGTATAAAATCTTTTAAACTTCTCCCAGAACCTCAGAAAGAGCCTGTAAAAGCTCGTTGTTTTTTTCCGGACTCATCATGCAGAAACGGATGAAGGAGCTGTCCAGAAATGGGAATGTTGAACAGTCACGTATCATCAATCCTCTGCGGATACAGTAATCGAAAACCTGTTCCGAAGTAATGTTTTCCTTTAAGATTTTTACAAGGAGGAAGTTGGAACAGGAAGGATATACCTTTACACTTTTCCATGAGGATAAAGTTTTAAAAAGTCGTTCTCTTTCTCCGGAAATTAAAGCTCTTGTCTTATCAATATATTCTTTATCTGAAAACATAATACAGCCGGCAATTTCTGCAAGACTGTTAATTGTCCAAGGATTTTTCTTTGTGTTAATATATTTTAAAAGGTCAGGATTTCCTGTTACTGCATACCCCAGACGCAGACCGGGAGCTGCAAAAAATTTGGAAATTCCACGTAGAACAATGAGATTATTATAATTGTTGGTAAGAGGAATAGAAGAAATTTTGCTGTCTAAAGGAGCAAATTCTTCATAAGTTTCATCTACCATAACACAGGTTCCATACTGGAGACAGGTATCTAAAATTTTTCGCATATCTTTTCTGGTAATGGCAGTGGATGTAGGATTATTAGGGTTACAAAGCACCAGTAAATCAATACTGTCATTTAAATGTGAACAAAAATCAGAGATATTGATTTGAAAATCATTTTCTTCCAGCAGAGGATAATAGAGAGTTTGTCCTCCTTTTAATGCAATTTCGCGCTCGTATTCTGAATAAGTAGGGCCTAAAATTAAGGCTTTTTTTGGATTTGTTGTCTGAATAAACAGAGAGATTAGCTCGGTAGAGCCATTTCCCACAATAATATTTTCAAACTGAGCACCGGTATAGTCACAGATGCTTTTACGGAGTTTTGTATAATCTCTGTCAGGATAGTTTGTGATAGCGTCAATGTGAGTGGAGAGAGTATCTCTTAAAAGAGGAGAGATACCAAGAGGATTTACATTGGCAGAAAAGCTGGTGATATCTTCTTTTTTTATATGATAAATTTCTTCGATTTTCTCTAAATCGCTTCCGTGGAAGTGGTCTTTATGTTTCAGCATGAAATAGCCTCCCTTTTTGTATTAAAGTTGCACAGCAATCCATTGTAGTGTATAATCCATAGTAGCAGAATATTGTTAATTGTTCAATAAAAAGAAGACGGAGTAAAGGTGATATTTTGAAAACACGAATGGATCAACTGATAAACGGAAGATTTGAATACGATGTACCGGGGCTTATCTTATCAACAGAAAAAATTGCATTAAAAATAATGCCGGAAGAAAAGCTCAGGGGTGAATTAGAATTTGCAGCAGAAGACAGACGAAAAATAAAAGGAATGGCATATTCGACACATAGACGGTTTCTTTTGGGAAAAGAAAAATTTGCAGGAGAAAAAATTATTCTGCCTTACGGAATAGATGCCAAGGGGCTGAAAAGCGAAGACAAAATAGAAGGAGAGATTGTGTTAAGCACCAGTATAGGAGAATACAGGGTGCCTTTTTCTATTGAAGTAAGGAAAACACAAGTGCGGACTTCTCAGGGAACCGTGGGGACACTGGAAGAGTTTGTTGCTCTTGCAAAGGAGGATTTCCGAGAGGCATATCAGCTTTTTGTGGAAAAATCATTTCCACAGCTTTTAAAGGGAAGAGAAGAGTTGCTGCCTTATTATGAAGCAATGGTAAAAATGCCTGCTCCTTATCAGAATTTAGAAGAATTTTTAATCAAAGCAGGCTTGAAAGAACCGGTTTCTCTAAGTCTGGAAAAGGAAAAGCTGGAGCTTTACGAGGTACAAAGCTCTTTAAAAGATACCCTGCGGATAAGACGCAGCGGATGGGGATTTTTAAGAGCGGAAATTACGGTATCGGGAGATTTTCTGGAGGTAGAAAAACAGGTTATTCATGACGGACACTTTATCGGCAGTGTATATGATTTGGAGTATATTATCCGCAAGGAATGTCTGGGAAAAGGGAAAAACTTTGGCAGAATTTCCATTAAAACCGTATACGAAACCATTACTTATGAAATTATGGTGTCAAAAAGCAATCGAATACAGGTGGACGTAACCGCTTATGAGAAAAGAAAAAAGCTGGAAGCGGCAAAAGCTCTGTTAGAACTTCAGCTGGGAAAGGTGACTGCTTCAGAATGGTGCGAGAATACAAAGGCTCTTTTAGATGAATTAAAAGAAAACGGTTATTATTCTACGGAATGTCAGCTTTTTGAAGCTTATATGTGGGTTTTAAGCGGGAGAGAAGATGAAGCAAGACGACTACTGGACTCTTTGGAAAACAATCAGAGAGTGAAGGACGAAGAAATTTTAGAAGGGGCATTTTTGTACCTTGACGAAATTTCCCACAGAAGCACACAGCTGAAAGAAAAGACAGCAGTGCGTCTGCATCAGCTGTACCAAAGACGTGTGGACAGCTGTCTGTTATTATACATGATTTTTGAGATGGATGAAGAAGTTCTGAGAACCCAGTCCAGAAAGATGTTCTTTTTAGAGGAACAGTATCGAACAGGCTCAAGAAGTCCGTTTTTATATCTTATGGCGTGTAAATTGGGCGCAGAGGACGGCTCTGTTTTCCGAAAAATGAATCATTTTACTGTGCAGGTTTATCGCTTTGCACAGAAATACGGAATGCTTACAGAAGAAATGGCATTTCGTGCAGTGGATTTAGCAGGACAGTTGAAGCGTTTTTCAAAACCGGTGTATGAAATTTTAACTTATATTTATGAGAAGTATCCTTCAGCGTTGGTCATCAAAGGCATTTGCCAGTTTGTGATGAAAGGCGAACCGAGAAAACTGGAATATTTTAAATGGTATGATTTGGCAGTGCGTGCAGAACTGAAAATCACAGGCTTGTACGAATATTATATTGAAACTATGAGCAGGAATTACCAGAAGGTACTGCCAAAGGTCATCCGTCTGTATTTCGGCTACAATAATACATTAAGCGACCAGAGAAGAGCATTTATTTACAGCAATATTATTCGAAATAAAGAAACAGACAAGGAAACCTATCAGGCGTACAAACAAAATATGGAGGCTTTTGCCTGCGATAAGATTAAAGAAGGCAGAATGAATGAAGATTTTGCAGTGGTTTATCAGGAGTTTTGTGTAAATTCCGAAGATGAAAATGTGCGTGCGGCATTGGCAAAGGTACTATTTACTTACAGACTTTATTGTGACGACCCGAAAATCTGCAAGGTCATTGTCCGCCACACTGCAATGAAGGAAGAACAGGTGTACCTGTGTACCGACAGAACAGCCTATATCTCTCTTTATACACAGGATGCGGCAATCTTATTTGAGGACAGCAGCAAGCGCAGATATGCAGGGACAGTAGATTATAATCTTCACAAGCTTTTAGATATTGAAGAGCTGTCGGGAAAACTGGCAAAGGACGGGCAGAGATATGCGGGAATGCTTTTACACACCTGTGGGGAATTAAAGCACGAAAATCCTATTACAGAAGAGAATATTTCCAGCTTTGAAGCCGTTTTAAAGCAGGATATCTTTGAGGAGGATTATCGGCAGGAAATCCGTAAGCGTCTGCTTCTTTATTATGAGTCACAGATGGACAACCGGAATTTAAGGGAGTCCTTGAAGGAGATGGATTTTAAAGCTTTTGCAAAAGTAAACAAAAGCCTGCTGGTTACGATTTTGGTAAAACAGGATATGTTTGTGGGAGCTTATGATTTAATCTGCGAATACGGATATGAAGATGTGGATATGTCGGTTCTTTTAAGAATGTGCAGCAGAATGATTTTGAATTTAGAGTTTGAATACGAGGAAGAATTGCTGCTTCTGACGGGATATATTGTAAAATCCGGTATTTATGATGAAATTCTTTTAAAATATATGGCGTCACATTTTGAAGGTCCTGTACGGGAGATGACAGAACTGTGGAAGCGTGTCAGAGGTTTTTCTCTGGACTGCTATGCTTTGGAAGAACGAATTCTTCGGTACAGTATGTTTACCAGAATTTATTCTGAGCAGGGGCTGGAGGTTCTGAAAGATTATATACAGCAGGGTGGAAATGAGCATGTTGTTCTGGCTTATTTGACTTTTGAGTCTTACGGCTATTTTGTAGGCGGAAAAGAAACAGGGGAAATTCTCTTTGAAGCATTAGAAAATCTCATGGAAAAAGAATGGGAGTGCGACATTATCTGCAGATTGGCTCTTTTAAAGCATGACACAGAGCAAAATAAATGGGATACAAAGAAAAAGCAGAGAGCTCAGAAAATTTTGGAGGAATGTAGAAGAGAAAGGCTGAAATTTGAATTTTTCCAGAATATGCCAAGGGAGCTTTTGCAGGCATGCCAGATGGAAGATAAAATGTTTGTGGAATGTAAGGCAGGACCGGGAGCAAAGGTTACGCTTTACTATCAGGTGGAGAGAGAACATGTGATTTCCGAAGAAAAAACAGAGCCTTTAAAAGAACGGTATCAGGGTATTTATAACAAAGAATTTATCTTGTTTTACGGAGAAAAGCTTTTGTATCGTTTTGTAATCGAGCGAAACGGACAGACATGGGAAATTCCACAGCAGATTTTACAGGTAGAGGCTACGGAAGCATACGGACACAGTAAATATCAGTTGTTAAATCGAATGTTAAAGCTGTTAGAGGAAGGAAAGACAGAAGAGCTTTCAAAGCTGGAGCAATCTTATTTGAAACAGGAAAGACAGGTGGCACAATTATTTGAATTGCTGGATTAAGGGGTGAAAGAAATGAACGAAACGAGAAACATTATAGTAGGGCTGGAAATCGGAAAGCTTCAATCACAGCTTTGTTATTACGACAGGAAAGAGAAAGAGCCGATTTCTGTTTCTGTAAAGGCAGGGAGCAATCAGTATCTTTTTCCCACCCTGTTATCCGTAAATCCGGAAAAGGAAATCTGGCACTACGGGCTGGAGGCAGAATATTTTTCAGCCAATGAAGGGGAAATTGCAGTAAACGGGCTGTTAGGTATATGGGGAGAGGCAGAACCTGTCCGTGTAGGAGAAAAGGTTTTTGAGGCTGCCGAGCTTATGGAAGCTTATTTAAAAGGCGTATTATCTCTTTTGGGAGTGGGAGAGCCTGTAAGACAGATAAAGGGCCTGATGATTACCATTCCAAAGCTGTCTTCCGCTATGGTACAGGTGGTTTATGAGGCAGCCGCAGGCATGGGATTTTCCAGAAATCAGATTTTTTTGCAGGATTATGATGAGAGCTTTTATTATTATGTTATGAACCACAGGAAGGATAATTGTACAAGAAAAATCGGCTGGTTCTTATTTGACAATAATCAGGTGTCCTTTGCAAGATTGGTGATGGACAACCAGAAAAGACCGGCAATGGCGTATATTGAGCATGGAATTACAGCGGAATTATCCACAGATCCGGTAAAGAGAGATGAGGATTTCTACCGTTTAATTGACCGTTCCTGTGGAAAAGAGCCTTATTCCAGTATTTATATGGTGGGAGAAGGATTTGAACAGGAGTGGGCAGTGCGTTCTGTTCCGTTTTTGTGCAGAAATCAGAGACACGTTTTTTATGGAAATAATCTCTATGTAAAAGGGGCTTGCTATGGAGCCAGAGAGAAATGTGATGAAGGAATTTTAAAAGGATATTTGTATTTAAGTCCTTCTTTGATACAAAATAATGTGGCAATGGAAATGCTAGTGAACGGTTCCCCGAAGACGTATCCTTTGGTAGAAGCAGGTAAGAACTGGTATGAAATTCATAGGGAATTGGAACTGATATTAGATGAAAAAGAGGATTTGGAATTTGTAGTAACCCCTATGGAAGGTGGAAGTAAAACCAGATTTAGTATGAAGCTTCCGGGGCTTCCGAAAAGACCGAATAAAACTACAAGGCTAAAAATCTGTATATCTTATGAAAGTAGCGAAACCTGTGTGATTGTTGTGGAAGACATGGGATTTGGGGAAATGTTTCCCTCTAATGGAAATGTGTGGACAGAGAAAGTGTCATGGTAAAGGAGGACAGGAATGAGCGGATATATTTTATGTCAGTTAAAACGAGCAGAAATTCCCTATTATATCGAGAATATCAGCACCAATATTTATAGCATTGAGGAGCTGTGCTACTATTTTTACCATAACATTTATCTTCTGGATGAAAGTATTTTAAACGAGCATCTCTGTGACTGGATACGGAAGGAATTCGGTCTGGAGAAATTATATCGCCGTCTTTACAAGGTATTGGAAGAAGATATGGGAACAGGAGAATTTATTCTCGCTGTATTTAAGGAAATCAATTATCTGACACATCAGGAATTTAAGAAATTAAATGAGCAGATTTCTCTTTTGGAGCAGCAGCCCAAGATTCTCCGTGAGAAGAAAAAGGGAGATTATCTGGTAGAAAACAAAATGTATGTAAATGCTGTGAAGATATACGAAAATGCTCTTTTAAAAGAAGATAACGAGGGGCTGGGAGAACAGTTCCGTGGCGGCATTTATCACAATATGGGATGCGCTTATTTGCATTTGTTTCAGTTTGAGGAAGCAGCAGAATGTTTTTTGAAAGCCTATCAGTTTCTGCATACAAAGCAGGTGCTTTCCCATTATCTTATGGCGTGCTGTATGGGAAATCCGGAAGAATTTTCGGGCATATGTAACCGTATGGGAGCTTCTCCCCAGATGCAGGAGGAAATAAAAGAAAAGCTGAAGGAAGCTGGTGAAACGGTGGAGGAACCGCAAAATCAGGAGCTGGGAAAATGTTTAGAAGGTTTTATTAAGGAATATCACAGAAGCACAGGATTTTAGGGAATGTTTTTTTTCGGGACTATTTTCGTCTTGTGTTTTTAAAGGTAATGATATATAATCCAGATGTATTACACTGAGTAAGTATAAGAAAGCAGAGGTAAGAAGAATATGAGTACAGACAGATATGTAAGCCCATTATCCGAACGTTATGCAAGCAGAGAAATGCAGTATATTTTTTCTCCGGATATGAAATTCCGTACATGGAGAAAGCTGTGGATTGCTTTGGCTGAAACAGAAAAGGAATTAGGTTTGAATATTACCCAGGAGCAGATTGACGAATTAAAAGCCAATGCCGACAACATCAATTACGATGTGGCAAAGGAAAGAGAAAAACAGGTTCGTCATGATGTTATGTCCCATGTTTATGCTTATGGGGTACAGTGTCCAAAAGCAAAGGGAATTATTCATTTAGGTGCAACAAGCTGTTATGTAGGTGACAATACAGATATTATTGTTATGACAGAGGCGTTGAAACTGGTTCGTAAAAAACTGGTGAATGTTATTGCAGAATTGGCAAAATTCGCAGAGGAACATAAAGCTCTGCCAACACTTGCATTTACTCATTTTCAGCCTGCACAGCCTACAACCGTAGGAAAGAGAGCAACTCTTTGGATGCAGGAATTCTTATTAGATTTAGAAGATTTAGATTTCGTACTTAGTACCATGAAGCTGTTAGGCTCGAAAGGAACAACAGGAACACAGGCAAGCTTTTTGGAATTGTTTGACGGAGATCAGGAAACTATTGATAAAATCGACCCGATGATTGCACAGAAAATGGGATTTAAGGAATGTTATCCTGTTTCCGGTCAGACTTATTCCCGTAAAGTAGATACAAGAGTTTTAAATGTGCTGGCAGGAATTGCTGCAAGCGCTCATAAATTCTCCAATGATATCCGTCTGCTTCAGCACTTAAAAGAAGTAGAAGAGCCTTTTGAAAAGAGCCAGATCGGTTCCTCTGCTATGGCATATAAGAGAAACCCGATGAGAAGCGAAAGAATTGCGTCTCTGTCCAGATTTGTTATGGTAGATGCGTTAAATCCTGCCATTACATCTGCAACACAGTGGTTTGAAAGAACATTGGATGACTCTGCAAATAAACGTCTTTCTGTTCCGGAAGGCTTCCTTGCCATTGACGGTATTTTAGACCTTTGCTTAAATGTGGTAGACGGTTTGGTTGTATATCCAAAAGTTATCGAAAAACGTTTAAGAAGTGAACTTCCATTTATGGCTACAGAAAATATTATGATGGATGCTGTAAAAGCAGGGGGAGACCGTCAGGAATTACATGAAAGAATTCGCGAGCTTTCTATGGAAGCAGGAAGAAATGTAAAAGTAGAAGGTAAAGATAACAATCTTCTGGAACTGATTGCTGCTGATCCGGCGTTTAACATGACACTGGAGGATTTACAGAAAACTATGGATCCTGCTAAATATACAGGACGTGCGGCAGTTCAGGTAGATAACTTCTTAAAGAAAGTAGTTCATCCTGTTTTGGAGGCAAATAAAGAGCTTCTGGGTATGACAGCAGAAATCAACGTGTAAAATACAACAGAAATGAGAGGACATGATATGAAACAGGAAAAGAAGGGGAGAGCTTCGGCGCTTTTACCCATTGGAATATTCCTTGTCATCTTTATCGGTGCGGGAATTATTTCCAATGATTTTTATACAATGCCTGCCATTGTGGGATTTTTAATCGCTTTGGTTGTGGCGTTTTTACAGAACCCCAGAGTGCGTTTTCACGATAAGATTTCCATTATTTCTAAAGGTATCGGAGAAGAAAATATCGTGACAATGTGTCTGATTTTCCTTGCTGCCGGTGCTTTTTCCGGTACGATTAAGGCAGCTGGGGGAGTAGAAAGTACTGTAAATTTAGGGCTTTCTATTATGCCGTCATCTATTGCAGTAGTAGGATTATTTATTATCGGATGCTTTATTTCCGTGTCTATGGGAACATCTGTGGGAACCATTACGGCAATGGCTCCTATTGGTGTGGGGATTGCAGAAAAAACAGGAATTGCTGTGCCGATTTGTATGGGTGCCATTGTATGCGGCGCTATGTTTGGTGATAATTTATCCATGATTTCTGATACAACAATTGCAGCTGTTCGAACACAGGGATGTGAAATGAAGGATAAATTCAAGGAAAATTTCCTTATTGTATTGCCGGCAGCAATTATAACAGCTGTTATTTTCTTCTTTATTGCCAGTGGAAACGCAGGAAAAATTGATGAAGAGCTGAATTATGAAATTGTAAAGGTAGTACCGTATCTGGTAGTGTTGATTGGCGCATTAGTGGGAATTAATGTGTTTGTTGTTTTGATTGCAGGAACGGTTTTATCCGCTATTGTAGGTGTGGGAACAGGAGCCTTTGCCATTGGAGAAGTATTCCAGAAAATGGGCGAAGGAATTACCAGTATGTATGACATTACGGTTATTTCCATTATTGTAGCTGCTATTGTAGCTTTGGTAAAGGAATACGGCGGAATTGAATTTATTTTGAATGTGATTAAGAAGCGAATTAACGGACCAAGAGGTGGAGAATTTGGTATCTCCATTCTGGCATTGCTGGTAGACTGCTGTACAGCAAATAATACAGTGGCAATCGTTATGTCAGGTCCCATTGCAAAGGAAATCAGTGAGGAGTTTGACGTATCACCGAGAAGAAGCGCTTCTTTACTGGATATTTTCGCATCGGTAGGACAGGGAATTATCCCTTACGGAGCACAGCTTTTGACAGCGGCAGGACTTTCTGCATTGTCTCCGGTACAGATTATGCCATATCTGTTTTATCCGATTTTGATGGGTGTCAGTGCGGTTTTGTTTATTCTGTTTAGAAGAAGAACGACAAAATAAAAAACAGCAATAGGTTATGTGGCCTATTGTTGCTTTTTTATTTTACTCCGAAATCCAATAATTGCCGAACAGCATTTTTCTTACTTGTGAAATGAACAGCATGAAAACCAAGTGCTCGTGCTTCAGCGATATTGTCCATTAAATCATCAATAAAGACGGCTTTCTGTGGAACGATTTCAAAATCTGTAATCAACTTTTGATAGATTTCCGGTTCCGGCTTTATGCAGTGTATTTGCCAAGACATGTATCCTCCGTCTACAAGCTTTAGAAAATCCAGTTCTTTTGTACATCGGTCATAAACAGGTTTCGCAAAGTTGGATAAAATATAAATTTTATATCCTCGTTTTTTTAAATAACTCAGCCAGTCTTTTGTGTAAGAATAGGTAGAAATGGTTTTTCCCACAGCATCAAAGGTTTCACGAATTTCTTTTTCATAATCAGGTGCATTGGAAATAAAAGTCTGTAAAAGTTCTTCTTCTGACAGAATTCCACGGTCTGCTTCCGCCCATTCCTTGCTGAGAAAAACAGCTTTGGCTACGGCAGTTCCCGTTTTTTCATCATATCCTAATTCTTTTAAGAGTTTCTTCCAGTCATATTTTGCAAGCACATTGCCAATATCAAAAATCAGCGTATCGATTTCGGAAGCTTCCGCAGAGATTTTGGGTATTTCTTCATCCTTGGGGTGTGTCCATTTGTATACCAGCATAAAAGCATACAAGAGAACAGGTATCACCACAGTCGCATAAAGAGATGCCATAAGCATGCCGCCTGTTTTGGAGTGATCTGTCAGGGATAAAATAAAGGTCAACACGTACATACCCACTAAAAGACCGACTCCGATGATTGCAAGAAGTCGTTTGATATTTTTCACTTCTTAATCTCCCTTACTTGTAATATCTATTGTACTATTATAATAATTTTCGAGGGTATCGTCAATGTATAATGAGAGAATTTTACAATATGAACATGAAACTATGGGAAAAGAAATAAGAGATTTGCTGTATAGGTATCAGGGAAACATTTGGCTTGACAGCGTGGGAAGGAGCTTTGATGACAGAGAAATTTACAGAATAATTGTGGGGAATAGAACAGCAGAAAAGAAAATTTTATTTACAGGAGCCATTCACGGAAGAGAATATATGACAGCAAAGCTTCTGGTAAAACAGACGGAGCATTTTCTTCAGTATATGTGCGAAGGGGGGAATGAGGATTTTGATGTGGCAGTACATGTAATTCCTATGGTCAATCCTGACGGAGCAGCGCTGTGTCATAGGGGCATAGAGGGAATTAGGAAAAAAGAATTAAAAGAAAAGCTTTTGAAAATAAAGGAAAAGGAAGATTTTGTTAGGTGGAAATCCAACGCAAGAGGCGTGGATTTAAACAGAAATTTTGATGCTTTTTGGAAGGAATATTCCTGTGAAAAACAAAAACCTTCTGCGGAAAAATATAAAGGCGCATATCCGGAGTCAGAGGTGGAAACAAAAGCACTTACAAGGCTTACAAGAAAGGAAAAATTTCAGGCAACCATAAGCTATCATTCCTCAGGAGAGGTGATTTACTGGGATTTCGGACAGCAGGGAAAATTAAGGGAAGACACCAAGAAGCTGGCAAAAGTGATAGGAGATACAACGGGATACGAGATAATAGACGGGTGGGATAAAATAGCACCGGCGGGATACAAGGACTGGGCGCTTCTGGAAATGAAAATTCCCAGTGTTACCATAGAAATCGGAAAAGGGGACTCCCCGCTTTCGGAAAACGAATTTCCTGAAATATGGGAGAAAAATAAAGATATCTGGAAGAATATTCTTCGTATTATGTAGGAGAATGAGGGTGCTTTCAAACACCCTCAAAAAGGGGAGGATAAAGTATTTCTACTTTTTCTTTTGTTGTCTGCAGGGAGGGATGCGTCTTTGTATCATCTCCCTGTGGACTATTTGTAGTATAGACAGAAATTGAAAAGTTATACAAAAATAAAAAGAAAATAAAAAAAATTTTACTTTACTCTCTCACTGGTTTCTTATATACTGTATCCTAATAAATTATAAGAGAAGGGAGTAAGACACTGCACAATGGATGAAGATGACTGTACCAATAAGGAAAATCCTTCTGTACATCTGATGTTGCGCTGGATAGGCGTAAGCCTGTATTTGCGGGAATGAGAAAAAAGCAATCAGATATCAGATTATTTAAGGAGGAAAGAAATTGGGAAGTACAATTATTTTTATGATTTTATTACAGGTAGTATTGATTTTATTAAATGCGGTTTTTGCATGTGCGGAAATTGCAGTGATTTCCATGAACGATAATAAAATGGAAAAGATGGCGGAAGAAGGAAATAAAAGGGCGAAGCGGCTTGTAAAGCTTACAAGTCAGCCGGCACGTTTTCTGGCAACTATTCAGGTGGCAATTACCTTGTCCGGTTTTCTGGGCAGTGCTTTTGCAGCAGAGAACTTTTCCGATGTGCTGGTAAAAGGTATTCAAGGACTGGGAATTGCTATTCCGGTTCAGGTTTTAGAGTCTGTTTCCGTTATTTTAATTACCATTGTGTTGTCTTATTTCACACTTGTATTTGGAGAACTTGTTCCAAAGCAGATTGCCATGCGAAAAGCAGAGCCCTTTGCTCTTGGAATTTCAGCTTTGATTGACGGAATTTCAAAGATTTTTTCACCTCTGGTGAGCTTTTTGACATTTTCCACAAACTCTGTTTTAAAGCTTTTAGGCATTGATACAGACAAAGAGGAGGAACAGGTCAGCGAAGAGGAAATTCGCATGATGGTTGATGTGGGAACGGAAAAGGGCACCATTGACTGTGAAGAAAGAGAATTTATACAAAATGTATTTGAATTTGATGATTTATCCGCAGAGGAGATTGTGACACACAGAACCGACGTGGTGATGCTGGATATGGAAGATGACATGGAAACGTGGAGAGAAACCATTTACCATACCAGATATACCATGTATCCTATCTGTGAAGAAACAGCGGACAAAATTATCGGTGTGTTAAATGCAAAAGAATACTTCCGTCTGGAAGATAAAAGCCGCAGCGTTGTTATGGAGCATGCAGTAAGCCAACCATATTTTGTGCCGGATACGGTAAAAGCGGACGTGCTGTTCCGAAATATGAAAAAGAAAAAATGCTCTATGGCAATCGTACTGGATGAATATGGTGGAATGACGGGAATTGTAACCTTAAATGACTTAATCGAACAGCTGGTAGGGGAACTGGAAGAGGATACCTTTCCCGAGCTCGAGCCTTTGGAAAATGGGGCATGGAAGGTGAGAGGAACGGCATTGCTGGAGGAAATGTCTGAAATGCTGGCAATCCCACTTCCAAGTGAGGAATATGATACCTTTAACGGTCTTGTATTTCATGCGTTGGGGAGTATTCCGCAGGATGGTACAGAGCTGTCTTTAGAAATTGACCGATTATGTATCACAGATATGAAAATTCACAATCATAAAGTTGAGAGCGCAGTTGTCACTATAAAAGAGACCTCTGACACGGAACAATCCGAAGAGGAAAGAAAGTAAGGATTGAAAAAAAGCTGATTTTCGTATATACTGTATCTGTTGAACCAAATGGTGAAATATGAAAATAAAAACAAAAGGCAGGTAAGATACATGGCATTATTACAGGAATGGAGAGATATGGCATACTCTCAGCAGGCTGATAGAGCACAGCTGCAGAAATTCTGGACAGAGTACTTTTTAATTGAAAAGGGAATTTACGAAAAACTTCTCAGCAATCCAAATGAAGTTGTAAAAGGTACAGTAAAAGAACTGGCAGAAAAATTCGATGTAGAATTGATGTCTATGGTAGGTTTCCTTGACGGTATTAACGACAGCTTGAAAATTCAGAACCCAATCGAAGAAATGGATGAAAATACAGAGGTAAATTTAGGATATGATTTAGAAACTCTGTATAAAAACATGATAGATGCAAAAGCAGACTGGTTATACGAGCTTCCACAGTGGAACAGCATTTTCTCAGAAGAAAAGAGAAAAGAACTGTACTTAGAGCAGAAAAAATCCGGTACTGTTGTAAAAGGTCCTAAAATCGGACGTAACGACCCATGTCCATGCGGAAGCGGTAAGAAATATAAACACTGCTGCGGAAGAAAATAAATAAGTGATAAAGGAACAGAATTTTTTATCAGATACAGGGCAGGCTGTTTGGTAAAAGGTTCTGTTTTTTTACACAAGAAAAATTTTATTATTGTAGGAGTAAAAAAATGGCAGGGATTTGTTTTCTTTTAGGATTTATCAGTGTGTTGTATTTTCTGGGGATTTGGAGGATGACGGGATTGTCTTCGAAGTTTCCGTTGGTGTGGCTGTTGATTGGCGGCGTTTTTTTTCTGGCGGGAAGCTGTATTTATTTTGGAATAGAAATTCCGGTATGGTTTAGTGGTCTTATCGGAATTTTTCTAGGTGGATTTCTGCTATTATTGGTGTTTTCGGAGTGCTTGATTATCAGCGCCATGAGACAAAAAGAAGTGAAAAATCTGGATTATATTGTGGTGCTGGGAGCGCAGGTACGGGGAAATGTACCTAGTAAGTCTTTACAGTATCGTATTGATAGAGCAGAGAAATATTTGAAGGAAAATAAAAAAACAAAGGTAGTTCTTTCAGGTGGAAAAGGGGAAGATGAGGGGATTTCGGAAGCACAATGTATGGCAGAGGAGCTTGGCAGAAAAGGAATTGCATTTAATAGGCTACTTTTAGAAAAAAAGTCCAGAAATACAGAGCAGAATATTACTTTTACCATTCCAATCATTCAACAAGATAGTAAAAAGGATTTAAAAGAGTTGAAAATTGGAATTGTTACCAATGGATTTCATATTTATCGTGGCAGCGGAATTGCTCAAAAGAAAATGCAGTGTAAAGTTTATGGAATTGCTGCTAAAAATTCCCGCTTTTTACAGGTGAACTATTTGCTTCGGGAATTTTTTGGAGTGATAAAAGACAGGCTTGTGGGAAATTTGTAGAAAAAGAGGTTGACAAGTAAAAGATATAGGATATATTATGTGGATAGAAAGAGAACACGTTGACGAGACGAGTAAAATGTGGAAGGTCACAGAGAGGAGTGTGCATGCTGAAAACACTCTGTCACGGAAGCATTTGAAAACTACCTCTGAGTGGCCCTAATCCGGTCCGGTGATTCCGTTATCATCAAATGAAGTGGTTAGTAAAGCATTTGCTTTTAACAAAAAGGGTGGAACCGCGGATATAGATAAGATAATCCGTCCCTTGCAGTCAGAAACAGGCAGCAGGGGACGGAGTTTTTTTATTTTATAGAAAATTATATTCCTTTCCTGCAAAAAGAAAGAGAGGAGAACAGAAATGATTGTTACATTAAAAGATGGTTCAAAAAAAGAATATGCAGAAAGTAAATCTGTATATGAAATTGCTTTGGATATCAGCGAAGGTCTTGCAAGAGCAGCCTGTGCAGGTGAAGTAAACGGAGAAGTAGTAGACTTAAGAACACAGGTGTCTGAAGACTGTGAACTGAATATTTTAACAGCAAATGATGAAAAAGGTCTGGCAGCTCTGCGCCATACAGCCTCTCATGTGTTAGCTGAGGCTGTGAAGAACTTATATCCGGAAGCAAAACTGGCAATCGGACCTTCTATTGATACAGGATTTTACTATGACTTTGACCATGAGTCTTTCAGCCGTGAGGAGTTGGATGCACTGGAAAAAGAAATGAAAAAAATTATTAAAAAAGGTGCCAAAATTCAGCGTTATACAATGCCTCGAGAAGAAGCTATTAAATTCATGGAAGAAAAAGGTGAGGACTACAAAGTAGAACTGATTAAAGATTTACCGGAAGGAGAAGAAATTTCCTTCTATTCTCAGGGGGATTTTGTAGATTTATGTGCAGGCCCTCATTTAATGAGCACAAAGGGAGTAAAAGCTTTTAAACTGATTTCTTCTTCAGGCGCTTATTGGAGAGGCGATGAAAAGAACAAAATGCTTTCCCGTATTTACGGTACAGCTTTTAGTAAGAAAGATGAGTTGAATGAATATTTAGAGCAGTTAGAAGAAGCGAAAAAAAGAGACCATAATAAACTGGGACGTGAAATGGGCTTGTTTACAACCGTTGATGTTATTGGACAGGGACTTCCTCTTTTAATGCCAAAAGGCGTAATTATGCTGAAAGAGCTTCAGAGATGGATTGAAGATTTGGAAGATAATGAATGGGGCTATGTTCGTACAAAAACACCATTGATGGCAAAGAACGATTTGTATAAAATTTCAGGTCATTGGGATCATTATAAAGAAGGTATGTTTGTACTGGGAGATGAAGAAAAGGATAAAGAAGTCTTTGCACTTCGTCCTATGACATGCCCATTCCAGTATTATGTATACAAAGCAAATCAGCATTCTTACAGAGAATTACCTATCCGTTATGGTGAAACTTCTACTTTATTCAGAAACGAAGATTCCGGTGAGATGCACGGACTGACAAGAGTTCGCCAGTTTACTATTTCTGAGGGACACTTAATTGTAAGACCGGATCAGATGGTAGAAGAGTTTAAAGGCTGTCTTGCATTGGCAAAACATTGTCTGGAAACATTAGGTGTAGAGGAAGATGTTACTTACCATTTATCAAAATGGGATCCGGAAAATAAAGAAAAATATATTGGTGAGCCGGAAGTTTGGGAAGAAACAGAAGGACATATCAGAAATATTCTGACAGAGCTTGGTGTTCCTTTTGTAGAAGATGTAGGAGAAGCTGCTTTCTACGGACCAAAGGTAGATATCAACGCAAAGAACGTATACGGAAAAGAAGATACTATGATTACGATTCAGTGGGATGCACTTTTGGCAGAGCAGTTTGATATGTATTATATTGATGAAAATGGTGATAAGAAACGTCCTTATATTATCCACAGAACTTCTATGGGATGTTATGAAAGAACACTGGCATGGCTGATTGAGAAATATGCCGGATTATTCCCAACATGGCTGTGTCCGGAACAGGTTCGTGTACTTCCTATTTCTGAAAAATATGGAGATTATGCAAATGAAGTTCAGAAACAGTTAAAAGCAAATGGAATTCGTTCCAGCGTGGACAACCGTTCTGAAAAAATCGGTTACAAAATCAGAGAAGCACGTCTTGAAAAAGTTCCTTATATGCTGGTTGTGGGAGCGAAAGAGGAAGAAGACAAGGTAGTATCTGTAAGAAGCCGTTACTTAGGAGATGAGGGACAGAAAACATTATCTGAATTTATTGATGCAATCTGCAAGGAAATCCGTACAAAGGAAATTCGCAAAATCGAAATAGATGCTCAGGGAAACAGAATTGAAAAATAGAGTATAGAATGGCAGAAAAGGGAAATGCTATCACTGATAAATTAAAATTCAGGAGGTAGGAAGATGCCATTATTAAATTGTACTGTTAAAAACTGTTTGTATAACAAGGACGAGTATTGTGCAAAAGGCGACATTCTGGTAGATGGAAGAACAGCGAAGAAATCGGAAGGAACATCCTGTAAAAGCTTTGTGGAAAGAAGAGAAAGTGCAAGCAACAGCTGTGGATGCGGCAGTGCAACTCCTCATATTCAGGTGGAATGTAAGGCTTGCGAATGTACTTTTAACAAAGAGGAAAGATGTGACGCAGAGGAAATCACCATTGCGGGAAGAAATGCCTGCAAATGCTCCGACACAGAATGTGGAAGCTTCTCTGTGAAATAAACAGTAAAATAGCTTTAAACTGACAGCCGGTATGGAGAAAAATCTGTACCGGCTTTTTTTCGCCAACAAATACTTTGCAAATTTTGAAAAAGTATGTTATGCTAATAACGCATCAGTACGGATTTTGAAAATTTCGAGATTTTAACTCAGGTCAATTCAGACAAAATATTTCCAAATAACTAATAATTGAAGAAAAGGTATAGGTCGGAAAGGAATATAGAATGAGAGAAAAATATGAGTCCCTGTCACTTGGAGCATTAAAGGAAGTGGCAAAAGCCAGAGGCTTAAAAGGAATTTCCACATTGAAAAAAAGTGAGCTGGTAGAGCGTATGGTAGAAGAAGACCAGAAAGAGAAAAGTATGGAAAATAAAACAGTTGAAACAAAGAGCGCAGAAAACCAAACGGAAGAAGCAAAAAGCTCCAGAGCGCCGATGGAGCAGTCTGAATTAGACAGCGGTATTACGGTAAAAGGAATTTTAGAGGTATTGCCTGACGGTTACGGATTTATCCGAAGCGATAATTATCTGCCGGGAGAAAATGACGTGTATGTGTCACCGTCTCAAATTCGCCGTTTTAATTTGAAAACAGGAGATATTTTAAAAGGAAATACAAGAGTAAAAAGTCAGAATGAGAAATTTTCAGCGCTTTTATATGTTACGCATATCAACGATATCAAAGCTAATGAAATACATCGTTTGAACTTTGAAGATATGACACCGATTTTCCCAAACGAGCGTCTGCATTTGGAACGTCCGGGCGGAAGTATGGCTATGCGCATTACGGATTTGGTGAGTCCTATCGGAAAAGGACAGAGGGGAATGATTGTATCTCCTCCAAAAGCAGGTAAGACAACACTTTTAAAGGATGCGGCGAAGTCCATTTTAAAGAATAATCCGGAAATGCACCTGATTATCCTGTTAATCGATGAACGTCCGGAGGAAGTTACCGATATCAAAGAGGCAATTAAGGGCAAAAATGTAGAAATTATTTATTCTACATTTGATGAGCTTCCGGAGCACCATAAACGTGTGTCTGAGATGACCATTGAAAGGGCAAAACGTTTGGTAGAACATAAAAAAGATGTTACGATTTTCATAGACAGTATTACCAGACTGGCAAGAGCCTACAACCTCACAGTGCCGCCAAGTGGACGTACCTTGTCCGGTGGTCTTGATCCGGCAGCGCTTCACATGCCAAAGAGATTTTTCGGTGCGGCAAGAAATATGAGAGAGGGCGGAAGCCTTACTATTTTGGCAACAGCGCTTGTAGATACAGGCAGCAAGATGGATGATGTGGTATACGAAGAATTTAAAGGAACGGGCAACATGGAACTGGTTCTTGACAGAAAGCTTCAGGAAAAGAGAGTTTTTCCGGCTATTGATATTGCCAAATCAGGGACAAGGCGTGAAGACCTGCTTCTAACTGCTGAGGAACAGGAAGCAGTGGACATTATGCGTAAGGCATTAAACGGTATGAAGAGTGATGAAGCCACAGAAAATATCTTAAATATGTTCGCAAGAACAAAAGATAACGCAGAATTTGTTCAGACAATCAAAAAACAGCGAATTCTTTCATAAAGAATAGAGGATTTCGGGAATAACACTTGCAATTATTATGAGAATATGATATACTGCAAAAGCTGTTTGAATTTGAAAACGCAATAAAACAATATAAATAATAAAAATATATAAGAGGTGAATAAAATGAGAGAAGGAATCCATCCAAATTATCAGGAATGTACAGTAACATGCAACTGTGGAAATACATTTAAGACAGGTTCTACAAAGTCTGAGCTCCGCGTGGAAGTTTGCTCTAAATGTCATCCTTTCTATACAGGACAGCAGAAAGCTGCACAGGCTCGTGGACGTATTGATAAATTTAATAAGAAATACGGCATGAATAAATAAGAGGTAGGAGAGGCTGAGGTTTTAAAACTTCAGCCTCTTATTGTGTTTGGAGGAAAACATGAAATCATCAAACATTGGTGGACAGGCTGTAATGGAAGGAATTATGATGCGCCATAAAGACGTATATTCTGTTGCAGTCAGAAAGCCGGATAAAGAAATAGAGGTAAAGGTTGAAGACTATAAAAGCGTTGTAAAATGCAAGAGCCTTCAGAAGCTTCCTATTCTGCGAGGCGTTTTTAGCTTTATTGACTCTCTGGTGGTAGGAACAAAATGCCTGATGTATTCTGCCACTTTTTTTGAAGATGAGGAAGATTTGAAAAAGAGAGAGCAGCTGGAAGGGGAAGAAAAGGAAAAAGAGCTGGCAAAGAAAGAAAAGGCAGATAAGGCTTTGATGACAGGAACGGTTATTTTGTCTGTTGTGCTGTCTGTGGGATTGTTTATCGTTCTGCCGTATTTGTTGGCAAGTCTGCTTCGGAACATAGGCGTTTCCGAAACAGGGGTAACATTGGCAGAGGCAGGAGTGAGAATTGTTCTGTTTTTAGCCTATATGCTGTTGATTTCCAAAATGCAGGATATACAGAGAGTCTTTATGTATCACGGAGCAGAGCATAAATGTATTAACTGTGTGGAGAATGGTCTTCCGTTGAATGTAGAAAATGTTATGAAAAGCTCAAGATTTCATAAGAGATGCGGAACCAGCTTTTTGTTTTTTGTTATTATTATCAGTATTATTTTCTTTTTGGGATTTTTTGCAGTAGTTCCTATAAAAACTATGTGGCTTCGTGTGCTGGTTCGTATTTTACTGGTTCCGGTTATTGCAGGAGTTTCTTATGAGGTTATCCGATTGGCAGGAAACAGTGATAATTCGGTAGTGGCATTTTTCTCAAAACCGGGTATGGCACTTCAGAAGCTTACAACAAAAGAACCGACACCGGATATGGCAGAAGTAGCAATTAAGGCAGTGGAAGCGGTGTTTGACTGGAAAGCTTATCTAAAAGAGAATTTTCCAGATGTGAAGATAGACGAGGAGTGCTGATGAAGACATACAAGGATGCTTTAGAGTATGGGAAACAAAGGCTTCTGGAATGTGAAATAGAAGATGCAAATCTTGATGCATGGCTTCTTTTAGAATATGTATCAGGGATATCCAGAAGTTGGTATTTTGTACATGAGGATGAAGAAATCAGTGAGAATGATATAGAGGAATATCAAATTCTGATTGAACAGAGAGGAAAGCATATTCCGTTGCAGCAGCTTACAAAGGAAGCTTATTTCTACGGAATGAAATTTTTTGTAAATGAAAATGTATTAATTCCCAGACAGGATACGGAAGTACTGGTAGAACAGGTTTTAAGTTTGTCAAAAGAAAAAGAAAATCTGAAGCTTTTGGATATGTGTACAGGAAGCGGCTGTATTTTATTAGCATTGCTGGCGAATTTAAAGCAGGCATCAGGAACAGGTGTAGATTTATCTGAAAAAGCCCTTGAAGTAGCACAGAGAAACGGTGAAGAATTGGGAATAGAAGTTTCTTGGGTGCAGAGTGATTTGTTTGACAAAGTGTCGGGGAGTTATGATATAATCGTTTCAAATCCGCCGTATATTGAAACTTCTGTCATTGAAGGTCTGATGGACGAAGTGAAATTGTATGAACCTCGCATGGCATTGGATGGAACAGAAGATGGTCTGTTTTTTTACAGGGAAATTACAATGCAGGCAGGAAAATATTTGAAAAATAATGGGATACTGGCTTTTGAAATCGGCTATAATCAGGGAAAAGCAGTATCGGAATTTATGAAAGAGAATGGATATGAGGAAGTTCAGGTTTTGCAGGATTTGGCAGGACTTGACAGAGTAGTTACAGGAAGAATTGAGAAGGAGGAACAACATGTTTGATAAATTAGAGGACATCTTAGTCCGCCTTGAAGAAATTTTAAATGAGTTAAATGAGCCTACAGTGGCAAATGATACCGCGAGATTTCAGAAGCTTATGAAAGAGCAGAGCGAGCTGCAGCCTATTGCAGATTCTTATACAGAGTATAAAAACTGCAAGGAAACCGTAGAGGACAGCTTAATGCTGCTGGATGAAGAGTCTGATGAAGAAATGCGTGAAATGTTAAAAGAAGAGCTTTCTGATGCGAAAAAGCGTATTGAAGAATTAGAACAGGAGCTGAAAATTCTTCTTTTACCAAAAGACCCTAATGATGATAAAAACGTTATCGTGGAAATCAGAGCGGGAGCAGGCGGTGATGAAGCAGCTTTGTTTGCAGCTGAGATTTACAGAATGTATGTAAAATATGCGGAGTCTCAGAACTGGAGAACAGAGATGTTAAGCTTAAATGAAAACGGAATTGGCGGCTTCAAGGAAGTTACATTTATGATTAACGGACAGGGCGCTTATTCCAAGCTGAAATATGAAAGCGGTGTACATCGTGTGCAGCGTGTGCCGGAAACAGAAAGCGGCGGACGTATTCATACTTCTACGATTACGGTTGCAATTATGCCGGAAGCAGAGGAAATTGACTTTGAGCTGGACTTAAATGACTGTAAGTTTGACGTTTTCAGGGCATCCGGAAATGGTGGGCAATGTGTAAACACCACAGATTCCGCCGTGCGTCTGACACATATTCCTACGGGAATTGTAATTTCCTGTCAGGATGAGAAGTCACAGTTAAAGAATAAGGATAAAGCCTTAAAAGTACTGCGTTCCCGTCTGTATGATATGGAGCTTCAGAAACGTCATGATGCAGAAGCAGAGGCAAGAAGAAGTCAGGTAGGGACAGGCGATCGTTCTGAAAAAATCAGAACCTATAACTTCCCACAGGGACGTGTGACAGACCATAGAATTAAGCTCACACTTCATAAACTGGACAGTATTATGAATGGAGATATTCAGGAGGTTATTGATAACCTGATTGCGGCAGACCAAGCGATACGCTTAAGTGGCTTAGAAAAAGATGCCTAAATCCCTTGATTTTACTGGATTTGTGGGAAAGTAAGGTATCCTGTATTTTATAAAAAATAGAGTAGAAATCGGTTTTACAGATGAAATTGTAGCCGATTTCTATTTTTTTGTCATTCAAAGACACACTAACACCCATAAAAAACACCCATTTATACATTGATAGCCCCTCAAAATAAGAGATATGGTATTTTCCTTTTGAGATGCTTAAAGGTCTAAGTTTCACAGTGTTATTGCTTAAATAGAGAGGGATATGCAAGATGCCACAAAAATGCGTAAGCGTTGGCTAGTGCCATAAAGCTTTATTCTCTGCAACGAAGCAGTTTGCGTAAATCCTTGTGAGTTTGTTATCTTTACTCCTTACATAGTGGGGGGACTAAGACTACTGGCAGGGCTTGTCCCTGCCACATAACCCCACAGAAACACACCTTAAAATATGATATGACATCTTCGTTTACCAGAGTTACAGTGCCAGACAATCCAATGGTGTTAGCCAGCTCACTGTATTTGACTGAACCTGTTAGAAACTGTTATAATATATCAAAGATTATGTAAAGAAGGAAGTGTTGTTATGTGTGATGTAAAGAAATATGAAAAATTATATCAAGAAATAGAAAAATTACAACCAGAAGATACATTACAACTTGTACTAGAGGCTGAAACAGAAGAACAAAAGGAGTTCTATGAAATGGTCGGAGATTTCTTACTTCAGAAAAAACAGAGAGAAGTAATTGAAAGGAAACTGTTTTGATGAAGAGATACATTATACTAGCCGGTGTCAACGGTGCAGGTAAATAAACCCTTTATGAGACACTGAATGAACTAAAAGGAATGCTACGCATAAACACCGATGAGATTGTAGAAGAATTGGGAGATTGGAGGGATACCTCAGTTTTAATGACTGCTGGAAGAAAAGCGGTTAAATTACTAAATCAGTATTTGCCTGAAGGTATTTCATTTAATCAGGAGACTACATTGTGTGGAAAGGCCATTTAAAAAAATATAAGAAAAGCAAAAGAAATGGGGTATCGTATTGAACTTCATTATATAGGTGTCGATAGTGTTGATATTGCAAAAGAAAGAGTCAAAGTAAGGGTAAGCGAAGGCGGACGTGGAATTCCAGAAGAAGATATTGAAAGACGCTATGTAGAGACTTTTAAGAACTTAAAAGATGTTTTAAAATATTGTGATTTGGCAGCGTTTTATGATAACACAGTACACTTTTGCCATTTATCGTAATGGTAAGATTGCTAGGGTATCAAATACTTTACCGATATGGTTTAAGGAGAAAGAGTTTGTATAATAATCGAACAAACTGTATTGGAAAGACTATGCAAAGTAAGTAAGGAGGTATCTAAGTATGACGAAAGTAGCCAGATTATATGAGAAAGACAGGGTAGAAGCAGTAAATAAACGTACCCTTGAGATTGCTGAAAATCTTATTAAAGCAGATGCAGATACGCTTATGATTATGAAGGGTACTGGCTTGACTAGAGAACAGATTGAGGAAATTCATAACAACATGCTGACAACAAAATAGGGTATTAAGAACAGGCTACGATTTACTGACATGTATTTGGTAGCCTTTCTCATTCCATTTAGTAGTGGGGGTAAAAGCCAATTGTGGCAAAGCTGATTATTTTTATTTAGGAGATTGAATAGGGTATCAGAAGAGGCTGTCATTTACAGAGATGTATATGGTAGTCTTTTTCTATGTCTGAGACATGGTATTCTTCATTACTCATGGTGGAGGTACTAAGTCAGGAAAATTTCCGCCGGGGAGATAATAAAAAGGAAAAGATGTTGTTTTATCTTTTCCTTTTGTCTTTCTTATTTATTTGAGTTAGGTTCCATGTTGTCCAAAGTGTATTCAATACACTGTATCACAACTTTATTGAACGAAAGATTATTTTTATCTGCTAAGTTCTGTACTTCATCTATGATTGGCTTTGGTAGACGGAGGGATTTGTTTTCGTATTCAGTAGCTTCTTTTTTTAATTTAAACATATGATACCACCTTTTATGTTATCTATTGTATTTTAAAAGGTGTCATGTTAGTATGGTTAAGATATATTATATTTTACTTACAAAAATATTATAAAATATAATATAAATAAGATGGGGTTTGGGACGAAATTACGAAGGAGGAAAAGAAATTGTTTTGTATCAAATGTGGAACACAGGTTGAAGATGATGTAAAGTTTTGCCCCAATTGCGGTGCAAATCTAGCCGAGGAAGACATCAACAAAAATGATGTGAAGACCTTTCTGTTAGGAACACAGGAGGAAAGGGAGAGAAAGAAAGCTTTTATTAAGGCTCAGATGGAAAAGGGTAAAAAAACTGTTTTTGAGCAGATGGAAAATGGCAAGAAGGCACTCTCTGAGCAGAAGAAAAAAATGGAAGAACAGCGTATTCAACAGAAGGCTGAGGCAGATGCCCGCAGAGAACTTGAGGAAAAAGCAAGGCAGGAAGCCATGTCGAGAATGCAGAAAGAGCGTGAAGAACAGGCAAAATATCAGCAGCAGACACAGGAAAATTATCATTCATCTTATCAACAAACATATCAGCAAAGTCAGTATCAAAATACACAGCCCACAGGTCAAAATTATGGTGGAATAGGAAATGACGGAAGAGATTACACTCCGATTAGTATGTGGGGTTATTTTGGGTATAATATACTGTTTTGGATACCCCTTATAGGTATTATTCTTGTTTTAGTATTTGCTTTTGGAGGAACAAGAAATGTGAACCTGAGAAACTATGCACGTTCCCAATTTTGCTCTTTGATTTTGGCAGTCATTATTCTTTTGGTTGTATTTGGCAGTGTTGGTGGTTCATTATTATTTTAAATGGGGGAGATGAAACATGTATTGCAAAAATTGTGGAAAAGAAATAAAGCCAGAAGACTTTAAATGTCCTCATTGTGGTGCTGAGACACGCAGAGCCACTGCTTCTAAGAAATTAAAGAAAATTTCAATGATAACAATCGGCTGTATTTTAGCGGTTATTCTTATTGGAGTTATTGTATATAAAAGTGGAATTATTCAAAACTGGCAGAAACAAAAGGAAGAAATTTCATATGCTGAAAAAGTGTTAAAGAAATTTGAGTTTAATACATTGGGTATTGAGGCTGGTGAAACATGGGCAGCACTATATTTCAGCGGAGAAGATGTATATATGCCAAGTTGTAGGATAAATAATGAACTTCGCATGGGATATGTTCAAAAAGGGCAGTATTATGAGTCATACGGAAAGTCAGAATTTGAAGAGGTAAAAGATGTCACTTATAGTAAAAAGAAATTTGAGGATATCTTAGGTGACATTGATATTAAAGAATTTGTTGAGAATAAAGAGGGTATCAAATCCTATAAAGGAGTATCAAAGGCAGGAAAAGACGTGGTAAAAACGTATGCGGATTTATGTCTGCTGAAGGTGAAAGATTTAGACTTTAAGGGTAAGGGTACAATTCCATGTGAAATCAAGATTGATGGTGAAAGTATAGAGATATCATTTGCTCTTAGTGATGATTTGAATTATACCTTGTTTTATTATACTGGGGGTACAGATGGAAAATCTGAAATAGAGAATACCATGTACAACTGGTATTCTATGGAAAAACTGCAGGCAGGAACATTTTATTCTGTGGAAAAAGATGAAGAGATTGTGCTTTCTGATGTGAAAAATGCTTTGTATATTAAAGATTTCAAACCTTATGTCAAAGCAGAAAAGAATGGCGTTGAATATGATGTTCCATATCAGGATATTTCCGTAGAGTATACCTCAGAAGAAAGCGGTGTTACAGAACCAGTCCTTGTGATAGGTGGTGAGAAGTACTCCGCTACATCACGAGATGAGTATGTGCAACAGAAACAAATGGAGGCAGAAGAAACCGCAAGGAAGAATAAGATAGAGAAGGAAAAAGAAGAAAAACTTGCTTATTTTAAAAAGATTGTTCCAATGGGAACTGAGATTTTAATTCCTGATGGAAATGGAAGTTCAAAAATATATGGAAGATTGACAATTTCTTCGATAAAGGCTGAAGATTCTGCGTATGGTGAGACTGAGTACTTCTATGAAGGAAACTATATTAGTACACATACAGAAGAATTAGGTCTTTACAGCGGAGAAAATGCGATGAGTACAGCATCTTGTGGCAACGTAATAATTGACGAAGATGGTAATATCAGTATTTATGTACAAGAAGATACGGAGAAATATGGAACTTATGTACTTGTACTTCATTTTGATAAAGATGGAAAAATGACATTAAATTAAAATAGTAGGAGGCAAAGATATTGTTTTGTACCAAATGTGGAAAGGAAATAGACGTTAGTGCCAAGTTCTGTAAGTACTGTGGTAGTCCCGTTGAGGTAGATGCAGAAGAACCACTGGAAACAGCGTCAGATATGGATACTGATGTTGAGGTATCTGAAGAACCAGTATTCCAGCCTAAAAATAGGAAGAAATGGGTAGTGCCAGTGTGTATTGCAGCAGGTATTGCAATACTTGGTGGTGTGGGGGTACTTGCCGCCAACATGGCTAAGGCGGAAAAAGAAACATCCAAGAAAGTAGTAGAGGAGAAAAAGGAAGAACAGGCTGCTGAGCCAGCAGAGGAAAAAGAGCCAGAGGTTACCTATCCAAAGGATATCACATTAGACGCTGAAGTGCAGAACAAAGTGACAGAGTTCATTACTCTGTTAGGTAATGTAGATTGTAAGTTGGGTGGATTGAATAGTGAACGGGGAGAGGCTTATGAGGGATTTGCGTTTTTGTATACAAGTGCTCATACATCTGTTCCTTTTTTAAATGGAAACCCGGCGGAGGTTTTGTATGAGGGCGGTTACACATGGAAAATTCCAGAGAAAGACGTTGTGGAGTATTTAAAAAATTCTATTGGGAAAACAGAATATTTAATAGACCAAGATAAAGAATATTCCAATATTGTTTTAGAAGACAATATGGTATGCCTTAGAGGATTTGATCCAAATAGTATGTGGACAGTGGAAACGCCTGTTATAAATAAAATTACAGCAATATCGGATAAGGACATTGAAATTCAAGGGAGTATAGCTTATGACAACATAGAAGGGGCACGCACTCAAAACGATATCTCTATTGTACTGACAAACAATCCTAAAAGTATGTGGGGAGGTTATACATTAAAATCGGTGAATAAATGGGAAGAAATCAGCTATTATGTGCTTCCTGACACAGCAACTCGGAATTATTCAGAGGATGAATTGAATGCTTTAGATGAACATGGCTTATATTTAGCGAGAAATGAAATTTATGCTCGTCATGGATATATATTTAATAATCAAGATTTAAAGGATTATTTTGGGAGTATGTCATGGTATACACCAACAGTTACGGAAGTTCCAGATACAGATTTTAATGAATTTGAGAAAGCAAATTTGACTTTAATTCAGAAAAAAGAGGAAAAGTTAGCACAAGAGAAAGCTGAAAGAGAGCGTGAAAAAGAAGTTAACGAATTATATAAAGAAGTACAAGAAAAATTTGCATATACAGAACAAGAAATTGAATACTTGGAGCAGGCAAATCAATTTGCTACATACGTGAAAACAGAAAAGCTGATTATAAATAGCGTATACACAAAGAATTCTAAGGTATATGTGGATATAGAACTAATGGGTGATCCAGACACATTAGTGGCATATAAAATTAATGATAGAATTGTGCTTGCACCAGATATAGAAAATGGAGAGAAAACCATAGGAGTAAGATGGTTTCGTTCCCACTCCAGCGAAGAAGAAGTTTTTGAGAGAGTATATGTATACAAGGACACCGACGGAACATTGTCATGTAGAAGAATGGAAGAATAGTAAGTATTTTTATTGACAAGGTTATCAAGGGGAAATAGGTGAAAGAGGACTAGAAATGAAATGTGAAAAGTGTGGAAAAGAAATAAATGATAAGGCAAAATTTTGCAGACATTGTGGCAGCCCGGTAAAACATAATGAGGCAGAAGAACAGAAAAAAGAGAATGATTTTGAACCATATAAATCTGCATCAAAAGATGTAAATAAAAAGAAACGAATAACATGGACATGCAGTGTAGTTATTATAGTTCTCTTTATTATTGGAGCATTGGTTTTTTATGTAAAGAATGGAAATAATCAAGACATAAAAAAGATTGAACAGACAGAAAATGAAAAACCAGAAAAAATTGTTGAGAAAAAAGTTGAGAAAGAGCCGAAAAAAGAGCCAGAAGCTGTATACCCGAAGGATATCACATTAAACTCTGAAGTGCAGAATAAAGTAACAGAGCTATTAGATTTATTATCGAAAGTAGATGCGTCTGGTAATGGTCATAATTTTGCAATAAATAGAACAATAGATAATGAGTTCGCTTGTAGATTTTTATTGAATTCTATGTGGTTTAAAGTTCCATTTGCAGATGGTCAGGCAGCGGATGATTGGTCTATACCGGAGGATATTGTCAGACAATACTTGAGTACTTCTATTGGGGTATCTGATTGTACTTCAGAAGGAATAAGTATTTCAGACGGAATGCTTTTTGTAGAACCTGTTCAGGTGTCAGGCATTTATGGAAATGACACACCGCAAATCATAAAGGTAACACAGCTTTCAGATACAGATATTCAAGTTTTAGGAAGTGTGAATTATACACCGGAGTTTCAAGATGAGCCATATACAGCGGAGTTTGATGTGACATTAACTGCAAACCCAGACAGCATGTGGGGTGGATATACTTTAAAAAGTATCAATAAGTGGGATGAAACCCTTGAAGTGCAAATGAAAAAATTTATTGAGATACTGGGTTATTGCGAAAATGCAAGTTCTTGGATGGCAGATGGAAAATCCCTACCGGAATTTAACAGCGCTGAATTCAGTAAAGCATTTTTATGGTGGGCTGCTAAATTTGATCAGATAAATAATCATAATGAAATGGAAAAGAAGTATGCTTGTACAGTAACAGATGATGGATATTGTTTGATAACAGAGGAAAATGCTGAAAAATTTTTAATGAGTTCCATTGGTCAGTACGATAACAGCACTATGGATTACAGAGACGATAAAATTATGTCTTTGCTAGGCAATGTGGGGAGCTCTGGTGTCGAAAAGGTAAATATTGCTGAGATTACTAATACTTCTGATACAGACATAAAAATAGATGGCAGCCTAGCGTTTCATTCGGAGGGGAGAATTACAAGGATTGTTTATTTTAGTATTACCATGAATGAAAATCCGGAAAGCATTTGGAGTGGATATACTTTGAAGAGTATTGATAAGTGGGAAGAAGCAAGTAAATCTACTCTGGAGACTGTAAGCAAGCAGGAGTTTAATATTTCATCAAGTTCCACATTACAACAGTCAGGTTATGATTATAGTGTAGCTTCATTAGTAGACGGCGATACACAAACTTGTTGGGCGGAAGGTATTTCTGGTGCCGGTAAGGGAGAAAGAGTTATATTTTCATCAGATGAAACAAAGACAGTAAGCGGACTTGCAATCTTGCCGGGCTATTTTAAGTCTGAAGATTTATTCTATAAAAATGGTATGCCATCAGAAATAAAAATTATATGTGGGGATAAGTCTTGGACATGGAATTTCTATGATTTTCAGCCGAATTTTTCATCACCTATGGACAGTATGGTGTTCATAGATTTTGGAGAAGATGTTGACATGAATGAGTGTACGGTTACTTTATCAGATTGTAAATCGGGAAATAAGTATGATGATATTTGTATCACAGAAATGTTTTTGTATAAAAAATAGTTAGATGAATGAGGAAACAAAATGAAATGCAGTAAGTGTGGAAAAGAGATAAATGAACAAGCTAAGTTTTGTAAGTACTGCGGTACGCCTGTTCAAATAGAGAAAAAGGCATCTCCTGCTAATGCAACAAATAAGGTGTCGAAGAAAAATAGCAAGAAAGGGATAATGATTATAAGCGTTATTTTGGGTGTCTTAATTTTGACAGGTGTAATAGTCTTTGCAATAAAAATGACCAGAGAAAAGGATAAGGCTACTCAGAATGTAGAGAAACCAAAGCAGGAAGATGGTGTTAAACTGGAAGAGTCAGCAGAAGCGCATAAAAAAGAACCCAAAGAAGAAGTAAAGTCAGAAACTCCGGAAAAAGCTTTTGAGAATTATTTGGTATTCTTAGTAGATGCAGTAAATAGCGGAGATTATACCGGTGCGGAGAAAGTCATAGTAAAGGATAGTCCTCTGTTCCAAGAACAGGCAAAACTGGTAGAAAAATTGTATGCTGAAGGTACAAAAGAAAAATTAAGAAAACAGGGTATTAAAAGCCAAGAAGATATAGACGATACTCATGTACGGCTGGTATCTGATGAGGAGTATGAAATAACTTATGCAGATGGTACTGTTAAAACTGTACCTCAGAGCTTTGCTTATGTATGTGAATTGACAGATCAGGGTTGGTTACTCACTACTCTTGAGGCTGTCGAAAATAAGGCTTTTTCGAACAGGGATAATTATATGGAGGCATACCGAGATTATGTAAATACAAATCAAGATTATTTAAAGGAATTACAGAATGGAAATATGTCATCCTACGCTATCGTGGATGTACAAAATGATGGAGTTCCAGAAGTAATATTTTGTGATAAGAATAGTTTTTCAGGAGCGACAGATTTCCTTTATGTGGGTAAGGATAAAATAATTAAAAATTGTAGAGATATTCATTGGATAAGCTTTGACCAGAATACGGGCTTGGTATTTAGTACTACTGGTGGAGGGCATAGTGTATTCGAAGAGGGTATTTTTAAGTATGATGAGGGTACTGATACATACAAAGAAATTCATCATGGCGAAGGTTTCTTCTTTAGTGAAAACGGAGACGGTGGAAACTCAGAAATGATATGGGACGGAGTTGCTTATCCTACAATGACGGAATATAATGCCAAAGTCAATGAAATTTTTAATCGAGATGCAGCAGATAGTCCGGAGTATAAAGATTTTACTTCTAATGTAGATTTGTTACAAGAACTTTACTATTTTGGAAAATAAATTTATGAAAGAAATGAAGGAGGAAAAATATGTTTTGCGAAAAATGCGGGAACAAATTACCTGAACAATCAAAATTTTGTCCTAAATGCGGAACACCATGTCCCCAAGATGAGGGAATAGAAAAAATAAATGAAAATGATTTTAAAGAGAATAAGTCATCAGAGAGGGGAGAAAATTTACAAGAATTACAAGAAACTGAAAGACCTAAGAAAAGCTTGAATTTTAGGAAAAAATGGATATTGCCAGTAGGTCTTTTAGGATTATTTGTAGTTCTGGGTATTATTATATTGGGCATTAGTTTAAATTCAAATAAAAGTGCGCTTAAAGCATATAAGGAATTTTATAAGAACTATTATCGTAAAAATGCAGGAGATTTATCTGAGAAAATTTTAGATGAATTTGATTGTCCGGGACGTATCGTAATGGGGAAAGACAATGAAATGATGATGCTGATTACAGACATAAAAAAAGCTTCAAAAAAGACAGGTGGTAAAGGAAGTGTCTATTTATATGGATATGAATGGGGAAAAGTGGTACAAAAGGCAGAATTGAGAAATTTAAAAGTATATGACGAAAAAGATATTGGTGAAATTCCTGTACGGGCAGTAACTTTGGGCAATCATTTGTATTTAGTAGGAGCAGATGCTTTTTTAAATATGTATTATGAAGATAAACCTTTTACACTCTATATTTTCGATGAAAAAGAAGAAGAGTTTGAAGAAGTACGATGGAAGATAAAAAAGAATACAAAAGAAGCAGAACAGATTGTAGAATATGAAACGGAACAGGGGGATAGTTCTGAGAGATGGTATTATTTATCAGGAAAAGCAATTTCTGATAGAGTAAACAAAGGGTACTTTAACAGAGAGTCAGCAATTGACTCAGCTATTATTTCAGCTACTTTTTCTATTACCGGTGATGATTTTGAATACATATTGGAGAAGTTACAAGAGGAAAAAATAAAAAATGATACGGATTTACAGTTGTTTTATGGAAGAATGAAAGAGGATATGAATGTCAAAGTCCCCGGTTATGATTATGAAGAAACAGACTATCCGATTGCTACAATTGTTGAGTCAAAAGATGGGTATTATGGCATTAGGACAAGTGGAAAAGCAAGTTTGCTTGGCGTAAAGAATTATAAAAAAATCGAAGATATAAGTAAAGTATTAGAAAAAGTTGATGGACGAATTGTTACAAGAATAGAAGGATATGCGCTTGCAAATTGTCCAAATTTAAAAGAAATAACAATACCGGATAATATCAAGCATGTAGGTAAAAAAGCATTTGCATATTGCGAAAATTTAAAGTCTGTAAAAATTTCAGACGGAGTGACTGAAATCGGGACAGAGGCATTTGCATATTGCGATAAATTGGGACAGGTAGAAATTCCGGATAGCGTAGAAAAAATAGGTAAAAATATCGTTGGAATTTTGAATTATGATGATGACCTCGTCACATACGGAAAGACCATTGTGGCAAATGAAAATTCAGAAGCATATAAGTATGCCAAAGAAAAGAATATTAATTGTTCAGCACAGCCTTTAAGTAAAGAAGATATAGAAGAAAACGTAAAAATTGCAGAGGCGTTGAATTTATATGAAAAAGAATTTAGTAATATTAATCCGGAAGGATTGTATGACAGCAAACGCATATCGTTGATTTACTTAAATAACGATAAAATTCCGGAGTGCATTGCTTGGGTATATGAAGAAGGCGGTGATTGGTATCATTGTTATGGAAAATTATGGAGTTACAATGGCGGAGAACTTCAAGAACAAGATTTAGAAATCGAACATATGGGAATAAAAAGAGGATTTTATTATACCCCTCAAAGTGGAGATTTTTATACAGGAACATGGAATAATGGATATGGCCCAGCTTATAAAGTAGGGAAACTGACAGATCATTTCGAAGTTGTAGAAGAAATTTTGGATTATCAAGCTGCACTTCCTAATGAAATAAAATATACAATTAATGGCGAAGATGTAGGGAGTACAGAAGCAATCGAACAACATTTAGCATCTTTAAATATTGCAACACCGGTTACAGAAGGAGAACTTTATAAATCTGTCGAAAAGGCGTGGATGTCCTTACAAAAATAAAACAGATATCAGAAGTATTATAAGAAACTGTCATTTACAGAGATGTATGTGACAGTTTCTTATTTTTACAGAGAGTTTTGAAAAATTCCAGTTAGCGTAAAGTTTTTGTAGGAAAAATAAAAAGATAAAAGAAGAAAGCACCACTTTGTGTTAAGATTAGGTTTACCAGACAAAATCAACAGAAAGGAAGGTGCTTTCTATGCTTCATAGTATACAACAATTTCAGACCGAAGGGGTAAAAAATTTAGAAAAAGTTTTTATGGATTATTTATCAGACATGACAAAGATTGCAGAAGAACTGGGAATGTATGATGAGTTTTTCCGTAAAATTAGGCATACACGTTCAGAATGGTATGTGGGACGGAAAGATGAAATGACACTTCTTACCAGTTTTGGAGTGTGATTTATCATAAAACTTTGTTTAAAAATAAGTTTGCAGGGAAATAGGATAAGGTATAAGCAAAGTTAAGCTTAAACACATCATAGGTGCATTTTGCCTATATTTTTCCGACAGTAAATTTACGCTATCTTCTGCTCAATGTAATTGACGGTATCCAATGGAAACTGTTATACTATATAAAAGGAGGGATTGCATTGTCAGAAGGAATAGTGTACCAGAATAAAGATGTCGAATTTAAAATGATATCTGAAACATTTAAGGAGAAATCCTTTGCAGCCTATGGCTTGAATTTACCAAAGATTAAAGCAGTGCTACCAACAAACCTGCCGGTAGTATTTGCAAATGAAATGCGTATAGATAATGTATTTTTATTAGAAGATGACTCGATTGCTATCGTTGATTATGAGTCAACAGATAAAGTTTCTAATTGTATTAAATATGTAAATTATATTGGTAGATTTTTACAACGCTATTACCAAGACGAGCACAAAATTCCAGATATACGTATGATTGTGATATATACGGGAGATGTGGAGCAGGCAGAGGCTTCATTTGAAGCAAAGTGTCTTACTTTAAGCATGGAGCAAGTATTTATCAGTAAGTTACCGGAAGAAAAAATTTATCAGTCTATTAAGAGTAAACTTGAAAACAATGAGATTTTATCTGATACAGAACTGATGCAGCTCATTGTACTTCCGCTTGCAGGAAAAGGGAAAGAGACAAAGCAGCAGATTATTGAAAATGTCATTACCTTAACGAAACAAATCAAAGATGAAATGAAACAGGTGTTTGTTTTATCAGGTGTTTTGGTAACTACGGATAAGTTTATTGATGAAAAGTATGCTGATAACATAAGGAGGTTTTTGAGTATGACGAAAGTAGCCAGATTATATGAGGAAGAAAAGCAGGAGGCTGTGAACCTTGCAGAACAAAAACGTAATATTCATGTGGCAGAAAGTTTAATTAAGGATGAGGTAGATACAGTAGTCATTATGAGAGCAACTGGCTTTTCAAGAGAGCAAATAGAAGAACTCCGTAACAACATACTGATAACAAAATAGGGCATTAAAAGCAGGCTGCTATTTATCGCAAGATATTTAGCAGCCTTTTTCGTTTCATAGGAAATTGCGTCCTATGAAACAAAAATGCTCCGCAGGGATGCGCAGCTTGCGGAAATGAAATCATCACTTTGTGAACCGCTCGCACACGGAGATTACGCAACAGCGCAACCTTTTTCAGGCTTTAGAAGAAAGTTTCTAAGGTTGACGATTTAATCGAAAAAATGTTATATTTCATTACAAAAGATTTTATATAACTGAATACGAGGGAGAAATAACGTGAAAATAATTGAAGTAAAGGAAAGAAGTCCGGTATTGATACAAAATTTACTTGATGTATGGGAAAGCTCCGTCAAAGCGACTCATTTATTTTTATCCGTTGATGAGATAAATGATATTAAGGAATATGTTCCACAGGCATTACAGGGTGTCCAAAGTCTGGTGGTTGCAGAAAATGAACAGGGAAATCCGATTGGATTTATGGGAATTCAAGAACAAATGATTGAGAAGTTATTTGTTTCTGCGCAGGAACGAGGAAAAGGCGTTGGCAAGAAACTCTTAGAATATGGGATGAAACATTATACAGTCAGAGAGTTGGCGGTAAATGAACAAAATCCTTTAGCAAAGGGGTACTGTGAAAAAAGTAAATTAAGCCAAAATCGTGGAATAGACACAAAAAACAGGCTCACACAGTGAACCGATTAAAGAGTATTCCCACCTAAGCAAAGAGGCGCACCTGCACATCAATAAACAAACGGGTGGGTGCATCTGATATTGATGCCGGGATGCCTTAATAATTAAATCTATTGTAACACTAAAATTTGAAGGTGTGAAACACTTTCATTACTATTTGTGCCGCCAACTGAAAGGCGGCGGAATGGAGATTTTTATGAATATATGGGATTTGAAGTTTATAAAAGGACAGAGCAGGATGAGCAAGGAAATCCATATCCGCTATTATATATGAGAAAATAAAAGATGAAGGAAACTTTATTATGAAAGAGACATATTTTGAAGAACAAGTAATTTGAGAGCAAAAAATTCAAAGCGAAACAATGGAATATTTCAAGTTTATAGATTGCGATTTTGAAAATTGTAGTTTTGAAGATTGCAAAATTATAAATTGTACCTTTGTAAATTGTAAATTTTATAACTGCAATATTGTAAGTCTAAGTGCTCAATATTCAGAAATCAAAAATGCGGAATTTAAAAAATGCAATTTAATAGGAATACACTGGGGAGGACTGCTTCCCTCCGGAAGGTACGCCTGTGCTCTTGAAAAAATAGAAAATTGTTATTTGAAATACAATACCTTTAGTGATATGAATTTGAAAAAATTTGATTTTTCAGGCAATATCATACAGGAAAGCTTGTTTGAAGAATGTGACTTGAAGGAAAGTAATTTTAAAAATTGCCGATTAGAGGAAACACAAATTCATAACAGCGATATTCGGAAAGCGGATTTTAGAGACAGCAGGGGATATATTATTGATATACCTTCTAATAAACTGAAACAGGCTAAATTTTCTTATCCGGATGTGGTTTCATTGTTGGATAGTTTAGAGATAGAAATTGATTAAATGAATTTTATGATAAGATGAATGATATAATAATAAATTTGTAGTTTATTATACGGGGAGAATAAGAGATGGCATCAATATTAGTTTTAGAAGACGAAGACAGCGTAAACAGAGGAATTGAATTTTCCCTGTCCAGAGAAGGATATGAGGTTTCCAGCGCAAAGTGCATACAGGAGGGTTGGGAATTATTTTTGGCACATCCTTTTGAAATGATTATCTGTGACATTAATTTACCGGACGGAAACGGACTGGATTTTATCAGAAAAGTGCGTGAAAAAAGCAACGTATATATCATTTGTCTCACTGCCTTAGACCAAGAATTTGATCAGGTTATGGGATATGAAGCGGGAGCGGATGACTATGTGACAAAGCCGTTTAGTTTGTCTGTATTATTGTTGAAAGTGAATGTGTTTTTCAAAAGAACAGAAAAGAAGCGGGCAGAGCTTCTGGAGTCTGGAGAATGGAGCTTTTCCATTGATGAAATGACGGCAAAGAGACGGGACAGTGAGGAAAATATAGAATTTACAAAGAATGAGTGGAAGATGCTGAAATTATTTTTAGATAATCCAAAGCAGATTTTATCAAAAAACCAGATTTTACAAGGTATTTTTGATTTAGACGGAGAGTTTGTAGACGAAAATACCGTGGCAGTAAATATCCGCAGACTCAGAGAAAAAATAGAAGAAAATCCGGGTAAGCCGGAGTATATTCGCAATGTAAGAGGACTTGGCTATATATGGAACAAGGAATGTATCAAGAGATAGAAAATCAAAGAAACGACAGGATAAGGATTTTGCGAAAGCTGCTATTGGGAGGACTATTCTTTTTACTGGGGTGGTCCATAATTATCGGAATGGAATATCATTCTTATAAAGAAAAATTGGCATTGACAGCTCAAATGACGAAAAAAGAAACAGACGGACAAACGCCTTTTGCAATTTTAAAAGGTGAGCCTATTGATATAAATGTAAAAGAATTTCAGAAACAATACGGCTATGAAAGACTGGAAAGTAATATTTATGGCAAAGAGTATCAGCAGAAAAGAATTTTCACAGGAATAATTTTGTCTCTCTGCTATCTTGTATATGCAGGAGCTGTTTTGCAGGAATATAAGTGTTCAAAGAGAGAAATGCAGGAAAGACAATGGAAAATAGCAGAGGCAGTGGAAGATATTGATAAAGGAAAAGGCCTTTTAAATTTAGAAATCAGCAATCCTGCCTACGAGGCATTGGAGAGATTGGACAGCCATACACAGAGTATTTTACGAAAGGCGCAGGATGAAAAAGAGAAGACAAAGGAAATGGTAACGGATATTTCTCATCAGTTAAAAACACCCATTGCTGCTTTAAAATCCTGTTTTGAGGTGCTGGAAAGCGAAATACTCACCCAGAAGGAGCGCAGAGAATTTGAAAAGCGTATGGAAAAGCAGCTTCAAAATCTGGAACAACTGTCTGCGGTACTGGTTAATATTTCCAGAATGGAAGCGGGATTGATTGATATTTCCCTGAAAAACGGAAAGATTTTCGAAACTATTTTAGCAGCCGTAAATGGGATATGGGAAAAAGCAGATGCAAAAGCAATAGAAATTGAGATGGATATTTGTGAGGAAATAGAAAATCTGGAAATCATGCACGACAGCAAGTGGTTGAAGGAAGCAATTTTAAATATTTTGGAAAATGCAGTAAAATACAGTGAGCCGAATACAAATATTGTAATTATGGTTAAGAAATGGGTGAATTTCCTCAGAATAGAGATTGCAGATGAGGGCGTGGGTATTCCGAAAAAGGAATATCATAAAATTTTTCAGCGATTTTACAGAGGTGAAAATGAATACGTGCAAAAGGAAGAAGGCAGCGGCGTAGGACTTTACCTTACCAGAAAAATTGTGGACGCACACAAGGGAATGGTTTTTGTGGAAAGAAAAGAGAAAAAACAGCGGGGAAGTGTATTTGTGATACAGCTTCCGTATGAAAGTCTTACGAAAATGTAAGACTTTTTTCTATGAATTGAAAGAATGATGAAAGAGTCGTATTTTATACTTTCAGCATCATCAAAAAGAAAGGGCGATAGAGTATGGATACAATTTTGAAAACAAAAAATTTATGTAAATATTATGGAAACGGTGAAAATGAAGTAAAAGCATTGCAGGATGTAAATATTGAAATAGAGCGTGGAGAATTTGTTGCAGTTGTAGGAAAATCCGGTTCAGGAAAAAGTACGCTGTTGCACATGCTGGGCGGCTTAGACCATCCCACAGACGGAAAGGTATACATTGGAAAGAAAAATATTTTTTCTTACAAAGAAGATGAGCTTGCAGTTTTTCGAAGGAGAAAAATCGGATTTATTTTTCAGTCTTTCAATTTAATCTCCTCTTTGAATGTATGGGAGAATATTATTTTTCCGATTTCCTTAGATGGAAAGAAAATCGACGAAGCATTTTTAAAAGATATTATACAGACATTAGGATTAGAAAAGAAATTACATAATTTGCCAAATACCTTATCCGGCGGGCAGCAGCAGAGAGTTGCCATTGCAAGAGCCATTGCATCAAAGCCGGAAATCCTTTTGGCTGATGAGCCTACGGGAAATTTGGACTCCAAGACAAGTGCGGAGGTTATGGGAATGTTGAAAATGTCTGTGGAAAAATACGGACAGACCTTAGTAATGATTACTCATGATGAAGATATTGCTCAGATTGCAGACCGCATTTTAGTAATTGAGGACGGAAAGGTGGCTGAATTTTCATGAAAATGCTCACAAGATTAGCTTTGAAGAATAATAAAAAGAATAAGGCAAGAAGTATTTTGATTATGCTGGTTATCTTTTTAAGTACCACATTGCTGTCAAGTATTGCTCTTATCTGCTATGGCAGTCTGAAATATCAAAAGGACAATGTGAAGGAATTATACGGAACTTTCTACGGAGCTTATAAAGGCGTATCGGAAGAACAGATTGCAGAAATGCGGAAAAGAAGCGAATTTACGGAAATCGGAAAATCTGCCGTATGCGGTGAAGTGGAAAGTGAAGCCACAGTCTCTTTGCAGTGGATGAGCGAAGAAGTAGGGATGATGACAAATCTGAAAGAACAGTTGGAAGAAGGAAGTTTTCCAAAAGCACAAAATGAGATTGCCGGTGAAAGACGTTTTTTTCAAAAATTGGGATATGAAAATGTAAAAATCGGAGATGAGATTAAGCTTTCTTATCGAAGAAGTAATCAGGAAAAATATCAGGAAACAACTTTTGTTGTCAGCGGTATTATCAGAAGTATTTCAGAAGAACTGGAAAATCAGGCATACGTAGGGTATGTTTCCGAAGATTTTTATACGACACATTTTTCTGAAAATGCAAGACGCTATATGGCATATTTTTCTTTGCCAGAGGATTTGGGACTGAATTCGGAAACTGCCGAAATAGAGGCAAAAGAGTTAGCCGAAAAATGTGGCATTGATGCGGAAAATGTAGCAATGAATAAAACCTATTTATTCTTTGTACTGTCTCCGGATATGGAAAGTATTATGGGATTTATTTTGATTGCTATTGTGGTTGTAATTTTCTCTGTGCTGGTTATTTACAACATTTTTCAGGTAGGAATTGTGGAGAAAATACAGGAGTACGGCAAAATAAAAGCCTTAGGCGCTACAAGAGGGCAGATGAAAGCTTTAGTATTCCGTGAAGGTATGATGCTTTCTGTTATTCCTACACCGCTGGGTATTCTGGCAGGAATTGGTATAAGTTGCCTGTTTATGAACTATTGGATAAGCAATATGGCGCCTTTTGGAGCAGAAACAAAGATAAGTGCAGCATATATTTCCGTGCCTTTGCTTCTTCTGTGTGTGCTGGCGGTATTGGCAACGGTATGGATTGCCTTGAAAAAACCGATGAGCACAGTGAAAAAGGTATCTCCTGTGGAAGCATTTCGCTATCAGGGAGAGGGAAAGAGAAAAAAGGGTATTCGTAAAGGATATGCTGTGATGAGCCCTAATCGTATGATGATGGCAAATCTGGCAATGAACAAAAAACGTACTGTGGGAACGATGTTTACCATGGGTTTATCCTGTGTGCTGTTTGTGGTAGCGGTTAATTATACCAGAAACGTGGATATTGAGTATGCTGCAAGGCAGGATTTGCCCTTTGGACAGTTTCAGATTGATTTATCTTATTCCACCACGGATACAGCTTATCCTGAGAATAATTTAGACTCTGTTTTAAAAGAAAATCCGTTAGATGCACAGCTTGTAAAGGATTTAAAATCCATTGAAGGCGTCACAGAAGTAAAAATCGGAAAGCAATTATACGCTCATGATGAGAAGGGAGAACTTCACTCCATCGCTGTTTTAGACCGCAAGCTTTTTGAAAAGGAGAGCAAAGGTGCAGGCGTATTGGGGACAGTAGATTATGAAAAGGCATCAAAAGACAATGCAATTTTCAACGGCTGGTCTCACTTTATTGCAGATACCGGATATGAAATCGGAGATACCGTTTCCTTTCAGTTAGGCGGAATGCAGGGAGAAATCCCTTATCAAGGTGAATTGCAGGGAGCTTTTGGCTCAATCAACGGTGATTGGGCAATTACAGAAGATACTTATAAAAATCTGGGATTTGCCGATGCAGAGGAAAATATCGGGACAATCTGGGTAGATTGCAAGAAATCAGACTGCAAAAATGTAGAAGCTGCCATAGAAAAGCTTCTGGAAAACAAACAGCATTATGAATTTAGCAGCTTTGCGGGAGCAGTAGAATCTCTTGACTCTATGATGTCTATGATGAAAACCATGGGTTACAGCTTCCTGTTGTTAATCGGAATGATTACGTTTATGAATATGGCAAATACCATGATTTTAAATGTAATTACAAGAAAGAGAGAGTTGGGTGTGTTACAGGCAGTAGGAATGACAAATAAGCAGTTAAATAAAATGCTGAGAAACGAAGGTTTGCTGTTTACACTTGGAAGCGTAGTAATTTCTCTGGTTGTGGGAATTCCGGCAGGATATGGACTTTTCCTGTATGGAAAGGAAGCGGGGCTGACAGGATTTGACGTTTATCACTTCCCGGGTGTGGAAATTTTAGTCATGATTTTTGTCTTGGCAGTTCTTCAGATTGGCTTATCCTTTATGCTCAGCAGAAACGTGAAAAAGGAGTCACTGATTGACAGAATTCGATATTAAGTTACTCTGGAATTTTACAGAAGTACGGAAGTCAGAAGGTGTACAGTGTTTATAGTGCTTAAATTGACGTACAAAATAACTGATGTTTTCGTATCCATTATTGAGTGCAACTTCCGTAATAGGTGCAGTAGTTTTTAGAAGCTGAGCAGCAGCTTGATTAATACGATATTCATTTAAGTAGGCAAATGGTGTTTTGCCTACTTTTTCTTTGAAAAATTTGCAGAAATAATTTTTATTCAGAGGAATACATTCTGCAAGAGCTTCCAGTGTTACAGGCTCCATATAATGCTTTTCTATATAGGAAAACACAGATTTTAAAGAATGATTTTCAAAATCTTTTTCAGCTTCATGCTTTTGGGCAGAAGAAAAGGCGTGTTCCTGAAATAGAATTTCCAATATCTGCAAGAGTATAATTTTTATGGAAAGTGCAGTATTGGCAGAGGTGTCTTCTAAATAGAGTCTGGCTGCCTTTGATATCAAAGAACCAATTTGCAGGCTGATTTCCAAAGAGAGAGAACTTCCTTCCGGAAACAGCAGTTTTTTTGACAGTAAAGGAGTAAGAAGCTCATTTTGACAAATATCATATTGAGAAAAACTTAAAAATGACATGGGAAATAAAAGAGCATAATGGTGGGAAACTTCACTATGACCGAAAATTCCATGAACCATACCGGGATTGATAAAATATACATTTCCCTCTGTTAAAAGCTGAGAGTTGGTTTCTGTGCGAAGCATCAGGCTTCCTTTGGTAATATATATAAATTCTGTTTCTTCATGCCAGTGGTAAGGGGCGAAGTATTGTCCGCAAAAATCTTCCTGAGACAGAGCCTGGAAAGGGAAGTAAGGTGTTCCGTGTGGATTTTCTTCCTGAATGTTAATTTTATACATAATAATTTCGCCCTTTCTTGTAATTACATAAATAAAAGTGAATATAGTACAAATAAAGAGTAACATATTGCAAGAATTTAAGAAAGAGTTTTTTTATACTGAAAGTAACGAAAAAGAACTGTGAGGTACATATTATGAATAAAACATGGTGGAAAAATAGTGTAATTTATCAAATTTATCCAAGGAGTTTTGCAGATAGCAATGGAGACGGAATTGGAGATATTAAGGGAATTACTCAACATCTCGATTATTTAAAGGAACTGGGCGTAGATGTTATCTGGCTGTCTCCTGTTTATCAGTCTCCTAATGATGATAATGGATATGATATTTCCGATTATCAGGCAATTATGGAAGATTTTGGAACAATGGAAGATTTTGATGAAATGCTTTCAGAGATGCATAAAAGAGGAATAAAGCTGGTTATGGATTTGGTAGTGAACCATACTTCTGATGAACATCCGTGGTTTGTAGAAAGCAGAAAGTCAAAAGATAATCCTTATCGTGATTACTACATCTGGAAAGAAGGAAAAGATGGGAAAGAGCCAAATAACTGGGGTGCATGTTTTGGCGGTTCTGCATGGGAATATGATAAGGAAACAGAAATGTACTATTTACATTGCTTTTCTAAGAAACAGCCTGATTTAAACTGGGAAAATGAAAAAGTCAGAAAAGAAGTTTTTGATATGATGACATGGTGGTGTGAGAAAGGTGTAGATGGATTTCGTATGGACGTTATCAGCATGATTTCTAAAGATCCTGCCTATCCTGACGGAGTTTCTCATAATGGCTTATATGGTGATTTTGGCCCTTTTGTCTGCAATGGTCCTCATGTCCATGAGTATTTAAAGGAAATGAACCAAAAAGTGCTTTCCAAGTATGATTTGATTACGGTTGGTGAAGCGTCTGGCGTTACTGTAGAAGAAGCAAAAAAATATGCTAATTTAGACGGAACTGAGCTAAACATGGTATTCCAGTTTGAACATACAGACATTACATCTGGAAAGAATGGAAAATGGACAGACGAGAGATTTAAACTCAGAGATTTGAGAAAAATATTGAATAAATGGCAGACAGAGTTGGAGGGAAAAGCATGGAACAGTCTTTATTGGGATAACCACGACCAGCCAAGAGCTGTGTCTCGCTTTGGAAATGACGGACCAATGTATCGTGAACTTTCAGCTAAAATGCTGGCAACCTGTCTTCATTTGATGAAGGGAACACCTTATATTTATCAGGGTGAAGAAATTGGTATGACAAATGCTTATTTTAACAAACTGGAAGATTATCGTGACATTGAAAGTATTCATGCTTTTGAAGAGCTGACAGAAAATGGTCTTCTTACAGAGGAAGAAATGATGAGCGCTTTAAAGGCAATCAGCCGTGATAATGCTAGAACTCCTATGCAGTGGGACGATAGTGAAAATGCAGGATTTACCACAGGCACACCATGGATTAAAGTAAATCCTAATTATTTACAGATTAATGCAAAGGCGGCTTTGGAAGATAAAGACAGCGTATTCTATTATTACCAGAAATTAATCCAGATGCGTAAGGAATATGAAATTATTGTAGACGGTATTTTTGAAGGCCTTCTGGAAGACGATGAAAATATTTACGCATACCAGAGAAAACTGGGAAATCAGACTTTAATTGTAGCTTGTAATTTCAGTGATAAAAAAGTACCGTGTACTTTGTTTGGGGGAGCAGCAGGCGGTAAAGAAATGATTTCCAACTACAAAAACCATGAGACAGGAATATTGAAGCCTTACGAAGCAAGAGTTGTACTGATAGAAAATTAAAAAATAACTTCTGCATGAGATAAATGAGGTTGTCGCATTAAATATTTTGGGATAATGTTTAAAGCGACAGCCTCGTTGTTTTTTGGAAAATTTTATTTTCACTCTTTACTGCCAAACTAACATTTTTGCAACATTAGCCATTAGGGCTGTGCAAACGGAAGAGAAAAGTGTAAGATAAAACCGGGTGATGAATATGAAAATTTTAATTGTGGAAGATGATTTTGTATTAGCAGAGGAAATTTTGCTCCTCTGTAAACGATGGGGCTTTGAGGGCGAATATCTGGAGGATTTTTCAGAGGTGGATAAGCAGTGTGAAAACAGTCATTGTGATTTGGTTCTTATGGATATTAATCTGCCTTTTTATGACGGATTTTACTGGTGTCAGAAGATTAGAAGTGTGTCGAAGGTTCCTATTTTGTTTTTATCCAGCCGAGACCAGAACTCTGATAAGGTCATGGCAATGGTTTCCGGCGGAGATGATTATGTGGAAAAGCCTTTTGATGCAGAGCTTTTGCTGGTGAAAATCCGTTCTCTTTTAAGAAGAAGCTATGAGTATGTCCAAAGTGACAGAGAATATCTGGAGTCCGAACTTATTTATGACCGTGGACAGGGGATTTTACTCTATCAAAATGAGCCCATAGAAATGACAAAATCCGAAAACAGAATTATGAGTATTTTAGCAGATTATAAAGGTCAGGTAGTAGACAGAGAAACATTGATGCAGGGATTGTGGAATACAGATGAATATGTGACAGATGCCTCTTTGACGGTGTTAATATCCAGACTGCGAAGCAAAATTTGTGCTGCGACAGAGGGGATTTCCTGTATTCATACCAGAAAAGGGAAAGGGTATTATTTGGAATGAAGAAATATTTAAAAGACCGATTGACGGCATTTCTTATAGGAGTCGGATTTGTTGTTTTTCTAAATGTATACCTGACACAGCTCTGTGCCACAGCCCTTTACGGACAGGACGTTTTGTATTTGGATGTGCTGCTTGCAGCCTTTGGTACAATTCTTTTGATTGGGGATTACAGCCAATGGAAAAAGAAGAAAAGGCAGGAGGAGGAACAGAAGGAGCTTCTTGCATATACGGATAAAGAGCTTTTGGAATGTAAAGAAAAGCTGGAAAATCTGTCCGATTATATTACCAAATGGACCCATGAAATAAAGCTTCCCCTTGCTGCTTTGCGCCTTATGAACGGAAGAAATCAGGATACTTCTCTGAAAAAAGAAATGCAGGACTGCATTGTACGCATGGAAAATTTACTTCATACCGTGCTTATGGGAAGCAAGCTGCAAAGACCTGAAAACGATGTATGTATGGAGTGGATTTCTCTGGAAGAAGCAGTAAAAGAAGCAGTGAAAAATCAATCTTATTTTCTTATCCAGTATGGTTTTGAAATGATTTTAGAGATAAAAGATGTATGGGTATACAGTGATAAAAGGTGGCTGGTTTACCTTTTGGACCAACTGGTAGCCAATGCCATAAAGTACAGAACCGATAATCCAAAGCTTGTATTTTCCTGTGAAAAGCAGGGAGAAAATCAGGTGTATTTAAGGGTAGAGGATAACGGAATTGGAATTTCAAAGGAGGATTTACCTTACATTTTTGATAAAGGATATGTGGGAAAAAATTTGAGAAAAGGGGATTATCATTCAACGGGAATGGGACTTTATTTTGCAGGAAAAATAGGAAAAATGCTGAACCTTTCTTTAAAAGCAGCACCGACACAAGAAAGAGGAAGCTGTTTTGAATTGGGATTTTGCGATATGGCAGAACATTTTATGATGTAGCCGTATGTTACAGAAATGTTAGATTGGAAAGAAAACTGTTGGATAAATGAAAGGATTTTTTGAAACCTCTTTGCTAAAATAAAGATACAGATTAGGAGGTAAGTATCATGAAAAAAGTTTTAGAAGTCAGAAATCTTTCCAAGAATTACGGAAAAAAAGGATATGAAACTGCTGTGCTGAAAGACATCAGCATGGACATTTACGAGGGTGATTTTATTGCCATTATGGGACCAAGTGGGGCAGGAAAAACTACATTTTTAAATATGTTGTCTACCTTAGATAAGCCTTCATCAGGGAAAATTCTTTTAGAAGGGCAGGATATTACGGCTTTAAGCAACAAGGAGCTTTCTTTAGTAAGACGAGATAAAATCGGATTTATTTTTCAGGAATATAATCTGCTGGATAATATGACAGTGCAGGATAACATTGCCCTTCCGCTCTCTTTAAACGGAGCGCCGCAAAGAGAAATTATCAGAAAAGTGCAGGCAAGAGCCGTGGATTTTGGACTGGAGTCTCATTTGAGAAAGTACCCTTATCAGCTTTCCGGAGGACAAAAGCAAAGAGCTGCCAGCGCCAGAGCGTTGATTACAAAACCACGTATTTTGTTTGCAGATGAACCTACGGGAGCGCTGGACAGCAAGTCCGGAAAGGATTTATTAGGGTGTCTGAAAAATGCCAATGAGCAGGAAAATGCCACGATTTTAATGGTAACTCATGACGGTTATACGGCAAGCTATGCAAAGGAGGTATACTTTTTAAAAGACGGAAAAATTCACAGCCGCCTGACGCAAAAAGACAGCAGAAAAGCATTTTTTGAGGAAATTATGACGATGCTGGCAGTTATGGGAGGTGAGGGAGAATGAAGCTCTTATCTCTGTCCTTTTCCAACTTTAAACGTAGTGTCAGGGAGTACGGAATGTTAATTCTTTCCCTTACTTTTTCAATTTTTGTATTTTTTAATTTCCAAAGTGTTATTTATTCTGAGTCTATGGATGTTCTGGAAAATTATAATAAAGAGTATATTGACATTATTGTTCAGGCTGCATCCGTAGTATTCGGTGTATTTTTATTTTTCTTTATCTGGTATGCTTCCAATGTCTTTCTGAACCAAAGAAAAAAGGAAATCGGAATTTACATTTTTATGGGGTTGGATAATGTAAGAATAGGAAAAATGTATATGCTGGAGTCGGTATTTATCGGATTGTTCTCACTGCTTGCAGGGATTGGAACAGGCGTCTTGTTTTCCAAGCTGTTTCAAATGCTTCTTTTAAAGCTGTCTGACATCAGCGTAGACATTAAGTTCTCTTTTTCATGGGAAGCGATACTGATTACAGCGGGAATGTTTCTTGTTATTTATGGTCTGATGACCTTAAAAAGCTACCATACTTTAAAGACCAGCAGTGTCTTAAATTTGCTTTCCGGTGCAAAACAGCAGGAAATGCAAAAAGAAAAGTGGATAATTACATTTCTGAAAATCGCAAGCGGTGTGGGTATTCTGCTATTTGGATATTATCTGGCGTGGGACACAGGAGATATCAATTCTTTAGGAAATGCTTTAGGGGCTGTTGTTCTGGTAATTGTAGGGGTTTACCTTTTGTTTTCCGGACTTATTCCTGCCATACTTCGTAAGCTCTCAGGAAATAAATATTATTTGTATAAGAAAGAGCGTACTTTATGGGTAAACAATCTGGCGTTTCGTATGAAAAAGAATTACAGAACGTATGCAATGGTAACGGTACTGATGATTTGTTCTGTGACTGTTATGGCGATTTCTATTGCTATGAAACAGCGTTATGAAAAGATTACACACTTTGACCAGACTTATACCTATCAGGTGCTAAGCAGCGAAGAAAAGAACGGGGAAGAAATTGCCAAAGAAATTGAGCAGGAAAATAAAGTGAAATTCTGGAATGAAATGCAGGTGGTTATGGTAGAGCCTTCTGTGGTGCACAGCAAATATACTTATACAGCTTACGGATTGGTTTCTTTTTCAGATGTGAAACAAGCGGCGAAAAAAGCCGGACTTCCTTTTGACTATAAAGAATTGAAGGACAAGCAGGCAATCGAGCTTTCCCATGAGGTTCTTATGGATTTATCCGGAGATGCAGATGAGAATTATAAGCAAAAAATCGGAAGTGAAACATATGACGTAATAAAAGCAGATAATACGCCTTATTTCGGAGCGCTGCAAAACGATACGAAGATTTTTATTCTCAGTGATAAAACCTTTGAAAGCCTGAAAAATTTAGGAAGTATTACATATTTTTACAATTATAGAATTGAAAATATGAAAAATATGGAGGCGTCCAGAGCATACCTGAATACACTGGCACAAAGCAGTGAAGACGGACAGGCATTTACAGGCGTAAATTATACGCAAATAGACGGAAGGCAGGACAGTTGGATAAGAGTCATGTATTCCCTTTGTATCTTTATGTTTGTAACCCTTGTATTGGCAGCAGGAAGTATTATCTTTTTAAAAATCGGCAATGAAGTATATGAGGATAAAGAGCGATACAAAACTTTGGAGAAAATGGGAATTCAAAAGAAAAGCCTGAGAAAATCTGTACGAAATGAAATCTGTTTTACTTACTATTGTCCCTTTGTTCTTATGATGATTACCTCCTATTTTTCTGTAAAAGCGCTGGGAAATGTTATGAGAGAGGATTTGTTCATGGTGAACATCTGGAGCATGGGAATTATTCTTTTGGTATTTACAGTGATTTGTGCAATATCTGTTTATACGGCAAAGAAAAAGTTGTCCTTAATTTCATAAAAAATGAGAAAATTGTTGACAAATAAATTACAATATGATATAAGTTATCCATGACTAACTAAAAGGTTGTCGCATTAAGTGCATAATTTAAATGCTGTTTAATACGACAGCCTCTTTTTCTGAAACAAAGTAAGTCTAAACTAACTAATGATATGCGGAGGAAATCATGGGAAACACAAAACGTGGATTGTGGATAGGAATTGCATTTTTAATGATGGGGGCAGGAGCTGTGGGTGTTGTTTTGCCGATTTTACCAACAGTTCCCTTTTTAATGGCAGCTTTGTACTGTTTTGCAAGAGGCTCGCACAAACTGGAAAACTGGTTTCGACAGACTTCTCTTTATCAAAAGCATTTAGAACCCTTTATGGATAAAAAAGAGATGACAAGAAAAGCCAAGCTTACCGTCATGCTTTCTATGACGATTTTCATGGGAATTGGCTTTGTCATGATGGAGCAGGTACCTGTTGGAAGAATAATTTTGGCGGCGGTATGGCTGTTTCATATTCTTTATTTTACTTTGGGAATAAAGACGGTGAAGAAAACCTGTGTAGCAGGGGAAAACTTTAATTAGAGAAAAGAGGAGAGAAGATGATTAAAAAAAGACTAATCGGACTTCTAAAAGAGTCAAAGAAATATATTGTTCAAAATGTACTTTGGCAATGGTTGGGATTATTGGCACAGATAGTGGCGATTTTAGCCATAGGACAGCTTTTGAATACTGCCATATTTGGTAGTATAACCGGCAGACAGCTTTTTCTGACAGGAATGATATGCGTAAGTGTCATTCTCCTTAGAATGATAAGCGACAAGAAAGCAGCAGAGGCTTCGTTTCTGGCGAGCTCTGACGTAAAAAGGATTTTGCGTGAAAAGATATATGAAAAACTGGTACGCCTCGGCTCATCTTATAAAGAACAGATTTCTACTTCTGAGGTGGTACAGCTTTCTGTGGAAGGTGTGGAACAGCTAGAAACGTATTTTGGAAGATATTTACCACAGTTTTTTTACAGTTTGTTAGCGCCTGTTACACTGTTTGCGGTGCTCTCCTTTATCAGTTGGAAAGCAAGTCTGGTGCTTCTCGTTTGTGTGCCTCTTATTCCTCTTTCTATTGTGGCGGTACAGAAATTTGCCAAAAGACTTTTGAAAAAATATTGGGGCAGTTATACGGAATTAGGCGACAGCTTTCTGGAAAATTTACAGGGGCTTACAACACTGAAAATTTATCAGTCTGACGAAAGAAAAGCACAGGAAATGGATGAAGAAGCAGAAAAGTTCAGAAGCATTACCATGAAAGTGCTGACCATGCAGTTAAACTCCATCAGCGTTATGGATTTAGTGGCTTACGGAGGCGCTGCTGTGGGAATGATTGTTGTGGTAAGGGAATACATAGCCGGAAATTTGGGTTTTGCAGGAGCTTTTGCTATTTTACTGTTGGCAGCGGAGTTTTTTATTCCTCTGCGTTTGCTGGGCTCTTTCTTTCACATTGCTATGAATGGGATGGCAGCCAGTGATAAAATTTTCCGATTGTTGGATATGCCGGAAAGAGAGCAGGGGGCAGAAGAGCTTTCGGGAGAGAACTTAGATATTACTTTTGAACAGGTGAGCTTTTCTTATGAAAAGGAACGTCCGATTTTAAAAGATGTGAGCTTTCATATTTCAAAAGGACAATTTGTTTCTTTGGTAGGAGAGTCCGGGTGTGGAAAAAGCACGGTTGCATCTCTGATTTTAGGAAGAAACAGGCAGTATCAAGGAAGAATTCTGCTGGGAGGCACGGATTTAAAGAAGATAAAAGAAAAAAGCTTAATGGAGCATGTTACTTTAGTAAGACACAACAGTTATTTGTTTAAAGGCACAGTAGAGGAAAATCTTCTTATGGGAAATCCCAATGCCACACAGGAAGAAATGACAGAAGCATTAAAAAAAGTAAATTTATGGGAGTTTTTGAAGGGACAGGAAGGTCTTTCTACAAAGCTGGCGGAAAAAGGAAGCAATTTCTCAGGTGGGCAGTGTCAGAGACTTTGCATTGCCAGAGCGTTGCTTCACGACACAGAAATTTATATTTTTGATGAAGCGGCATCTAATATTGATATGGAAAGTGAAGAAATTATTATGGATGTTATTCGACAATTAGCAGAAACAAAAACAGTGCTTTTGATTTCTCACAGGCTGGCAAATGTAAAGAAATCCCATTGCATCTATGTTTTGAAAGAGGGAAAAATTGTAGAAAAGGGAACACACAAAGAATTACTGGAACAGCAGGGAGCATATAAAGAAATGTATATGACACAGAAAAATCTGGAAAATTATGGATTAGAACAGGAGGCATCAGCATGAAAAGAAGAAGCGGAATAAAAGTCATGGGACAGCTTATTGGGCTTGTCGTGCCACTTTTACATGTTATGCTGGCGGCGATTTTCTTAGGTGTGGCAGGCTTTTTATGTGCTATTTTTCTCACGATTTTAGCGGGAACAGCTTTGATGTATTTTGATATGCCAGTGATTGTAAACATTCATATTAAGATTTTAATTGCATTTGCGGTTTTAAGGGGTATTCTTCACTATGCAGAGCAGGCATGCAACCATTATATTGCTTTTAAATTATTGGCAATTATCCGTCATAAGGTGTTTGCCGCTCTTAGGAAGCTGTGTCCGGCAAAATTAGAAGGCAAGGACAAAGGAAATCTGATTTCGATTATTACCAATGATATTGAGCTTTTAGAAGTTTTTTATGCACATACTATTTCTCCTATTGCCATTGCATTTTTCACTTCTCTTATTATGGTAGTTTTTATCGGAAGGTATCATATTTGTGCAGGCATTTGGGCGCTTGTTTCCTATCTTTTGGTAGGTGTGGGCGTACCGCTGTGGAATGGAAGGAAAAGCGCTTCTACCGGAATGGAATTTCGCTCCGGCATCGGAGAATTAAACAGTTATGTATTAAATTCCCTCAGAGGCTTGGAAGAAACCATACAGTATGGGCAGGAAGAAAGCAGAAAACAGGAAATGTCTGAAAAATCACTGGAACTGCTGAAAAAACAAAAAGAGTTAAACCGTATGGAAGGAAACACAAGAGCAGTTACCAATTTGTTGATTTTACTCAGCTCCTTTGGAATGTTATTTTTTACTTTATTCCTTTATAAAAATCAGCAGATGAGCATAGACGCAGTAGTTCTTTGCACAATTTCCATGATGGGTTCTTTCGGACCGGTTGTGGCGCTTTCTAACCTTTCCAATAACTTAAATCAGACGCTGGCAAGCGGAGAACGTGTATTGTCTATTTTGGAAGAAGCGCCGAAGGTGGAAGAAGTTTTCGGACAGAAAGAAGTAAGCTTTGAAAATGCGTCTTGTGAGCAGGTAACATTTTCTTACGAAGATGAGGTGATTTTAAAAGATTACAGCATTTCTTTGCCAAAAGGAAAAATTATCGGTATTCACGGAAAAAGCGGTTCAGGAAAATCTACACTCTTAAAATTGTTTATGCGCTTTTGGGATGCAGATAAAGGGGCAGTAAATATTTCGGGAACGAATGTAAAGGACATCAATACAAAAAATCTTCGTGATATGGAAGCCTACGTAACACAGGAAACTTATTTGTTTCATGATACCATAGCAAATAATATTAAGATTGCAAAACCGGAGGCATCTCAGGAGGAAATTATAGAGGCGGCGAAAAAAGCATCCCTTCATAGTTTTATCGAAAAGCTTCCAAAAGGCTACGATACACAGGTGGGAGAATTGGGAGACACCCTTTCCGGCGGAGAGCGCCAGCGAATTGGAATTGCCAGAGCATTTCTTCATCAAGCTCCGCTTCTTATGCTGGACGAGCCGACCAGTAATTTAGACTCTTTAAATGAGGGCATGATATTGAAAGCATTGAAAGAAGAATGTAGAGAAAAAACAGTGGTGCTGGTATCTCATAGACAGTCTACTATGAAGATTGCAGATAAAGTGTATGAGATGGAAAACGGAAGAATTTCTTAAAAGAGTAAAAAGCTATCGCATTATGTGATAATCAGAAAATCTATACATTTTTAGCGAATTTGTCGAGCACGCTTTGAGATTACAAGCTCAAAATGAGCGCAGACTGAGCATAAAATGAATAGATTTTCTTGATATACACTGAAATCGACAGCTTTTACAAGGTCTTATAAACCTCCGCCAGCATATCAACCAGAAAATCCTGAGAAAAACGGCTGGTATCGACACATAGCTGGTAATTATCCAGATTATTCCATTTCTGGTCGGTGAAAAATTCGTAATAAGATTTACGTGTTTTGTCCATCTTCTTTACAAGGGCACGGGCGCTTTTTTCTTCTCTGCCTAAGCGTTCCATAACTGCTTTTACACGGTACTCATAAGGGGCATACACGAAAAGACTTAGACAATCATCACCCAGTATATAATTGGCACAGCGTCCTACAATGATACAGTCTTCTGTTTTTCCGAGACGTTCAATAATTTTGGACTCCGTTTCAAAAAGAACATCATTCATAGGATGAAAATGATACTGTGGCTGCATCTGCATCTGTTCGTTGATTGGAAGTCTCCATTGGTTGGCTTTCTTTTCGTCTACCTTTAATAATTCCTCGTAAGGAATGTCGTTTTCCTTGCTGGCAAGGCGGATAAGCTCATGGTCATAGAAGTGTATTCCCAGCTTGTTTGCCAGTGCTTTTCCTAAAAGACGTCCGCCGCTTCCATACATACGATTGATAGTAATAATACGATGACTCATACGAAACCCTCCTTTTAACGTTCACTTTATATAGTAAATTATAACACTAATAGTCCGAAAATTCCAGAAAAATTAAGTAAATGTGTGAAATATATTTAGGGGGATAAAGGCATAAACTGCCTTTTTCCGCAAAAAATCGTCTTTCTAAAGGCTAGAAGGTTGCTTTTTTTAGGGTTTTATATTATATTAAGTTAGGTAATGTCATTTTGGAGATGGCAGTATAAAGGAGAATAGAATATGGAGAATACAAATAGCAAAAAAAAGATGAGCTCGGCAAAGCAAAAGAAAAAGCGGGTTCGAAAAGCTTTTCGTATAGCCGGTGAGATTCTGGTTGGAATTCAAATTCTTGCGACTCTTGTTTTTATTGGCTTCACATGGAGATTGGGAATGATTCCTGCCAAGTATGTAGTGGGGTTTGCGGCATTACTTTTTGTTTTTGCGGCGTTGCTTTTTACTATGCAGGTGGTGACCAGAGGAAAAGCGATTGTCAGTAAAATTGTCAGTATTCTGATGTCGGCTGTTTTGATATTCGGTTCTGTATATATGTATCAGACACATGATGCCATTGAGGATATCAGCGGAGATACCCTCGGAAAACAGGTACATAGTGTGCTGGTTGTAGTCAGAAAAGACGATGATGCAGAGAAGGTATGGGATACCAAGGACTATGTTTATGGTGTCCAGTCAATAGAAGAAGACAGCGAAATGGCGGAGGCAATGAAGAAGGTCAATGCTGACGCAGGGAAAGAAGTTTTGACAAAGGAATTTGATACCTTAAACGATCAGGTGGCAGGTCTGTTAAGCGAAACCGTAGATGCGATTGTGTATGACGAAAGCTTCAGCGGAATTATCGAGGAAGTAAATGAGAATTATAACAGCAAAGTAAAAGTCATTGCACAGTACAGCATTGAGAGCAAGAGCGACAGCATGACACAGGGAGTTTCTCCTGACGTAAACGTAAAAGATGAACCGTTCAGTATGTTTATCAGCGGTATTGACGTCTATGGACCGATTTCTTCAAAGAGCAGAAGTGATGTAAATATTATTGCAACCGTCAATCCTGAGACAAAGCAGATTTTGCTTACCAATACACCGAGAGACTTCTATGTAACAATTCCTGAGGTGTCAGGTGAGAAAAAGGATAAGCTGACACATGCGGGTATTTACGGCGTAGATAAGTCCATGGCGGCTTTAGAAGAATTATATGATATTGAAATTCCGTTTTATACAAGAGTAAACTTTACTTCTTTGATTACTATGGTTGACTTAATGGGCGGCGTAGATGTAGAGTCAGAATTTGAATTTACTACAAGCGGCGCCGGTGGTGAGATTATGGATGTAAAGAAGGGCATCAATCACTTTAACGGTGCACAGGCGCTTTCTTTTGCCAGAGAACGTTATAATGTTCCGGGCGGAGACAACCAGAGAGGTAAGGACCAGATGGCTGTTATTCAGGCCATGTTTAAGAAAATGATTACTCCGGAAATGCTGGTAAAAGCGCCAAAGATGATTTCCGAAGTAAGCAACAGCGTAGAAACCAATATGTCTATGGAACAGATACAAAGATTAATTCAAAGTCAGATTGACAATGGCGGAGAATGGACGATTAAATCTGTTGCAGCAGAGGGTACAGGGGATCAGGCATTTTGTTACTCTGCACCGGGTACTGCTTTGTATGTTACAATTCCGGATGAAACTTCGGTTGCGAACATTAAAGTGCTGATGGACAAGGTGGAAAACGGTGAAATGCTTCCAAGCGACACGCCAAATGAAACAGGGGAAGCAGTAGAATAAGAAAAAAACACAACTGACGAAAGTCAGGAACGATATTATGATAGAGGTGCAGGTTTCAAGAGTACCCTTTTGCAAGGCAGGGCAGCCGCAGGAGGGGAAAGGGGAAGCTGCCGAAGTGGGAAAATCTGCCCGAGATTTTCCTGCTGGGACATGGTATAAGATATCATGTACTGTCACGACAAGTGGAGCGCTATCATCATTGGTCATACTCAATAGATTTCGGTAAAACCATGAATGCGTTCCCAGCAGGGAGTATCGTTCATGGTTTTTTTATACATTAAAACAAAGAAAGGAAAATTGATTATGACAAAGAAAAGAAAACTTTTTACCGGTATGGCAATTTTTATGCTACTTATGATGACCTTTGCAGTCACTGTATTTGCCGGAGGTGAGGCGGAAGCGCCAAAACCACAGATGTATGCTACCTTTTGGGCTTTAGTACCTCCCGTTGTAGCCATTGTTTTGGCATTGATTACAAAAGAGGTTTATAGCTCTTTGTTTATCGGTATTTTAGTAGGAGCTTTATTCTCAGCAGATTTTGGATTTGAGAAAACTGTAAATAATATTTTGGAAGGTGGCTTTATTAAGGTTCTTTCCGACTCCTATAATGTAGGTATTTTAATCTTTTTAGTGATTTTGGGGACGATGGTGTGCATGATGAACCATGCAGGCGGTTCAGCTGCTTTTGGTAAATGGGCAAGCACCCATATTAAAACAAGAGTCGGCGCACAGATTGCCACAATCTTGCTGGGGATGTTGATTTTCGTAGATGACTATTTCAACTGCCTGACGGTAGGAAGCGTTATGAAGCCTATTACAGACAAGCACAATGTTTCAAAAGCAAAATTTGCATATTTAATTGACTCCACAGCAGCTCCGATTTGTATCATTGCTCCTATTTCTTCATGGGCAGCCGCAGTCAGCGGATTTGTGGAAGGGGAAGACGGTCTGGCAATTTTCATGAGAGCAATTCCGTATAACTTCTATGCGCTTCTTACCATTGTTATGATGTTTGGTCTGGTACTGATGAGAGTGGATTTCGGTTCTATGGCAATCCATGAAGCAAACGCTTTAAAGGGAGATATTTATACAACAGGAAAGCGAGTGGATGAAGAAGTTTCAGAGAAAAAACCAAATCCAAGAGGAAAAGTAATTGATTTGGTAGTGCCTATTCTGGTTCTGATTGTTTGCTGTATTATCGGTATGATTTACACTGGGGGATTTTTCAGTGGAACGGATTTTGTAACAGCGTTTTCCCAAAGTGATGCTTCATTAGCATTATCTATCGGAAGTGTATTTGCTTTTCTGATTACAGTTGTTTTTTATGTTGCAAGACGTGTGCTGTCCTTCAGAGACTGCATGGACTGTCTTCCTGACGGATTTAAGGCAATGGTGCCGGCAATTTTGATTTTAACCTTTGCATGGACATTAAAAGCCATGACAGACAGTCTGGGAGCAGACGTTTTCGTGGCAACAGCTATGGAAAGCGTAGCAGGAGGTCTGATGAATTTACTTCCGGCGATTATCTTTATCGTAGGCTGTCTGCTGGCATTTGCAACAGGAACTTCATGGGGAACTTTCGGTATCTTAATTCCGATTGTTGTAGCTGTTTTTGGAGAAAGTAATCCGCAGCTTATGATTATTTCTATTTCTGCATGTATGGCAGGCGCAGTGTGCGGAGACCATTGCTCACCGATTTCTGATACCACGATTATGGCATCGGCAGGGGCTCAGTGTAATCATGTAAATCATGTTTCCACACAGCTTCCTTATGCAGTGACAGTAGCCGGTGTAAGCTTTGTTACCTACATTATTGCGGGCTTTGTTCAGTCTGCATGGATTGCCCTTCCGGCGGGAATTCTTATGATGCTCGGCGTTTTAGCAGTTATTAAATATAATCACAAAAATAAAAATAGATAATTGATATTAAATTTAGAAAAATAGCAATATATATAAAAAAAATCGCAAGATGAGCATAGAAATTTTGTGGAATATTGTATATCCTTAGTGTATAACAAAATGCTTTGAAAATGCGAAAGGAGAAAACATGAGCGAAACAAATTTTAAAGGTCGTGTAACCATTCCGACAGACGTGGACGTGGTACCGGAAACTCTGGAACTAGTAAAAAGATGGGGAGCAGACGCTATCCGTGACTGTGACGGAACAGACTATCCGGAAGAATTAAAAAATGTAGATGCAAAAGTATATTCTACTTACTACACAACAAGAAAAGACAATGAATGGGCAAAGGCAAATCCGGACGAAATTCAGCAGATGTACATTATGACACCATTCTACACAGCAGTAGACAGCGAGTTATCCATTCATCTGATGAACCACCTCTATCCTGATATGCTGAAGGTAAATTCTCATGACGATATTACACGTTGGTGGGAAGTTATTGACAGAACAACAGGAGAAGTAGTTCCTGTAACACAGTGGGATTACAGCGAAGAAACAGGTGACGTGACAATCCACGATGCAAAGGCATTTCACGATTATACAGTCAGCTTCTTAGCTTACATTATGTGGGATCCGGTACACATGTACAATGCCGTTACAAACGGATGGACAAACTTTGAAAAACAGATTACATTTGATGTTCGTCAGCCGAAAACAAAAGAATACTCCATGAAACGTCTTCGTAAATTTATTGAAGACAACCCACATGTAGATGTTATTCGTTACACAACCTTCTTCCATCAGTTCACATTGATTTTCGATGAACTGGCAAGAGAAAAATATGTAGACTGGTACGGATATTCTGCATCTGTAAGTCCATACATTCTGGAACAGTTTGAACAGGAAGTGGGATACAAATTCAGACCGGAATTTATCATTGATCAGGGTTACATGAACAATACATACAGAATTCCGTCTAAAGAATTTAAAGATTTCCAAGCATTCCAGAGAAGAGAAGTTGCTAAACTTGCAAAAGAAATGGTTGACATTACTCATGAATGCGGTAAAGAAGCAATGATGTTCTTAGGCGACCACTGGATTGGTATGGAGCCGTTTATGGACGAATTTAAGAGCATCGGCCTTGACGCAGTTGTAGGAAGTGTTGGAAATGGTTCTACTTTACGTCTGATTAGCGACATCAAGGGAGTAAAATATACAGAGGGACGTTTCCTTCCATATTTCTTCCCGGATACATTCCATGAAGGCGGAGATCCTGTAAAAGAAGCAAAAGTAAACTGGGTAACAGCAAGACGTGCAATTTTAAGAAGCCCAATCGACCGTATCGGCTACGGCGGATACTTGAAACTGGCTATGGAATTCCCTGAATTCATCGATTACGTAGAAAGCGTATGTAACGAATTCAGAACCTTATACGAAAACATCAAAGGAACTACTCCATACTGCATGAAGAAAGTAGCTGTTTTAAACAGTTGGGGTAAAATGCGCGCTTGGGGTAACCACATGGTACATCATGCAATTTACTACAAACAGAACTACTCTTATGCAGGAATTATCGAAGCATTAAGCGGCGCTCCGTTCGATGTAAAATTCATCAGCTTTGATGACATCAGAAACACTCCTGAAATTCTGGATGACATTGATGTTGTATTAAATGTAGGCGGTGCATATACAGCATACACAGGTGGAGACAACTGGGCAGATGAAAAAGTTGTAACAGCAGTGAAGAAATTCATTTACAATGGCGGCGGATTTATCGGCGTAGGCGAACCGACAGCATACCAGCATGAAGGACGCTACTTCCAGTTAGCAGGCGTTATGGGTGTTGAAAAAGAAACAGGCTTTACTCTTAATACAGATAAATACAACTGGGAAGAACATGACCACTTTATTATCGAAGACTGTAAAGGTGATGTTGATTTCGGTGAAGGACAGAAAGCAATCTATGCTCTGCCGGAAGCAACCATTATCAAACAGAAAGACAAAGAAGTACAGATGGCTGTCAATGAATTCGGAGAAGGAAGAAGCGTTTATATCAGCGGTCTTCCATACAGCTTTGAAAACAGCCGTATCCTTTACAGAGCAATTATCTGGGCTTCTCATGATGAAGAAAACCTGCACAGATGGTTCTCTGACAACTACAATGTAGAAGTTCACGCTTATGTAAAAAATGGCAAATACTGTGTTGTAAACAATACTTACGAGCCACAGGATACTACGGTATACAAAGGTGACGGAACAAGCTTTGATTTACATCTGGAAGCAAACGAAATTAAATGGTACGAAATCTAAGATAGAAAAAAGAAGTCGTAGAAATTACGGCTTCTTTTTTTTGCGGTAAGCATTTGGTGTTGTTCCCGTTAAACGGCGAAAGGTTTGAGAAAAATAGGATTGAGAGGAAAATCCGCTGATTTCGCCTATTTTTGTCACCGAATAATTGGTGGACTCCAACAAGTAGCGGGCTTCCTCCACCCTGCGCTGAATTAAGTAGTTGATTGGGGAGACGCCTTTGTAATTTTTAAAGGCATGAACCAGATAATATTTATTGATATGCACCAGAGCACTTAATGTGTCCAGCGTAATATCTTCATGATAGTGTTCGTTGATGTATTGCTCCACCAGTCTGCATTCTCTGGTGGTTTTCTGCCTTGGGGCAGAGAGAAATTCCTGCCGTGTACTTCTGGCTACGGAGAGTAAAATCAGTTCCAGCAGGTTTTGGCAGATTGTCTGATAGCCTTCCTGCTGTGTCTGAATTTCTTTGACAAGGGTGCTTAAATACCAGGGAATTTCCCTATGTTCACGGGAAAGGGAGAACACACTGTAACTATATGGGGCTTCTTTTTCAGAATACTGAAACTGTACCCCTTCAATTCCCAGTGCAATGTATTCCCAAGGTTGCTCTTTGTTTCCAAATTCAGTGTGAGGAATATTGGGATTGATAAGTATAAGGTCATTTTTCTGCACCGGAATTTGTTTTCCTTCGATTTGAAAGTATCCTGTTCCTTTTGTCACAAAAAACAACTCAGAAAAGTAATGGGAGTGTTCCATACTGTGCCAGTCTTTGTCAGAGGTGGCACAGGTGACATAGAGAAGCTGGGCTTTTAAAAAGTCGGAGTCAGAGCCTTCGAAAGGATAGCGAACATTACTCATACGCCTTTTCCTCCTCCTTCATTTCCTTCATAATACTTCTGTTTATGACCACAGCCAGAAGAAAAGCACAGATATCGGCAACAGGCTGAGCCATCTGTATTCCTAAAATTCCCAGAAGCGGCGGCAGTACAAGGACGGCGGGGACGAAGAAAATTCCCTGTCGGGCAGCAGCTAAAAGGGAGGCTTTGAAGGTTTTTCCAATGGTCTGTGTCATCATGTTGTTCATAATTACCCATCCGGAAAGGGGTAAGGCAACACACTGCATTCGCAGAGCAACCGTGCCGATGACAATAACCTGTAAGTCATCTTTTCGGAAAACAGAAATAAGAGAACCGGCGAAAAGAAAGCCAGTAATGCCGATAAAAATAAGTACCACAGTAGATACTTTTACGCAGAACCAGAAAGCTTCTCTGACACGGCTGAATTTTTTTGCCCCGTAATTAAAACCGCATACAGGCTGAAAGCCCTGCCCAAAGCCAATCAGTGCAGAAATGGCAAATTGGGAAATGCGGGATACAATGGACATAGCGGCAATAGCGGCATCTCCGTAAGGATTGGCAGCCAGATTTAAAGCCAGAATGGAGATGCTTCCAAGACCCTGACGAAACAGAGAAGGAAGACCGCCCTGCGCAATGATTTTTAAATTGTATTTTAAATATTTCATGGATTTTAATTTTAAAGGAATACAGCCGGATATCTTTATTCCCCAGAGGAGCAGAAGAAAGCTGACAAACTGGCTTAAAATGGTTGCCAGAGCAGCTCCGGAGACTCCCATATTAAATTTAAAAATAAAAAGGGGGTCCAGAAAAATATTTAAAATTCCACCGGAGGTAATACCAATCATGGCGTAAAAGGCATTTCCCTGAAAGCGCAGTTGATTATTCAAAACAAGCTGTGCCGTCATATAGGGCGCACCCAGCAAAATAATACCAAGATAATCTTTTGTATAAGGCAAAATTGTAGAAGTAGAGCCTAAAAGCAGGGACAGAGGCTCTAAAAAAAGAAGCCCGAGAACCGTTACGCAAAGCCCGCATAAAAATGCAGAAAAAAATCCAATTCCTGCAAGCTGTTCTGCCCTTTCGGTATCCTTAGCGCCCAGCCTTCTGGAGATGGAATTTCCGGAACCGTGGCCGAAGAAAAAGCCGAGAGCCTGTATAATTGCCATAACAGGGAATACAATTCCTACGGACGCAGTGGCGCTTGTTCCCAGCCTTGATACAAAAAAGGTATCGGCAATATTGTAAATAGAAGTAATCAGCATACTGATTATGGTCGGAACTGCCATTTTTCCGATGAGCGAGGGAATAGGGGCAGTTGTCATCATTTGAAATTTTTCTTCTTGTGTAATTTTATGCTTCAACATTTTGCTCCTTCCTGTTTTGAAATGTAAGCGTTTTATTTATTATAGGCTTTTTTGAAAGAGCAAACAAGAGAAAACTTACGGACGGAGATAGTTACGCATAGTTTTTAGCGCATGCTTTTCCAGACGACTGACCTGCGCCTGAGAAATACCGATTTCTTCTGCTACCTCCATTTGCGTTTTCCCTTCGTAAAAGCGCATGGTAACAATATGCTGTTCTCTGTCATCTAATTTTTTTAATGCTTCTTTTAAAGCAATGTTTTCAATCCAATTATCTTCTTTATTTTTTTTATCGCTGATTTGGTCCATGACATAAAGGGTATCCCCTCCCTCTGTATAGACAGGTTCATACAGGCTGACAGGACTTTGAATGGCATCCAGAGCATATACGATTTCCTCTTTATCAATGCCGATTTCTTCGGCGATTTCATTGATGGTAGGTTCTTTTAAATTTTGCTTTACATAATTTTCTTTTGCATAAATGGCTTTATAGGCAACATCCCGAAGGGAACGGCTGACACGAATGGCGTTGTTATCTCTTAAATAGCGTCGTATTTCGCCGATAATCATGGGAACCGCATAAGTTGAAAACTTTACGTTTAAGGTGGTGTCAAAGTTGTCAATGGCTTTAATCAATCCCACGCAGCCAATTTGAAATAAATCATCTGCATTTTCATTGCTGCTGGAAAACCGTTTAATAACGCTTAGAACCAGCCGCAGATTACCTTTAATGTATTGTTCTCTCGCTTCAGGATCACCTTCTTTAATACGCACAAATAGTGCGTCCTTTTCTTCATTTGTGAGAATAGGAAGACGTGAAGTGTTTACGCCGCAAATTTCCACTTTATTAAGTGCCATAGCAAGAAATCCTCCAATCATGTAATAAAAATACTGCTATGAAAAGCATTCTCCATGAAACGGTACAATATACGATAAAAGGGGAAATTTAATAAAGTTTTAGACCTTGACATTAAGATGTTGCTTTTTTTGATAATACGCTAATAAACTAATTGAATAAAAAATATGAATATAGTAAAATAGGTTTATCAAAATACGTGAAAATAGGAAGAGGAGGAAATGTAGATGAAGGGGAAGCGTGTATTATTTGCGGCAGCAGGGATTGCCATATTGTTATGCTCCGGATGTGCACAAGACGAAGGAAAAAGTTCTTCTGCCACAACTGTTCCGGAAAGTTTTTTGAAGGAGGTATTTACCACAGATTTTGAAAAACGATATACAGAATTTCAGAAGGACAATGATACAGAAAAGTATTATGATACATTTTCAGATTGTGCTTCCGAGGCGTGTATAGAGGCTATGAGCGGTGACAGAATGCCTTTAAAATACGATAAGAAAGCAGAGGAGAATTCTGCAAAGGCAAAGGTTTTGGAAGTGAAATGTGAAGTGGATGAAGACGGCGAGGGAGAATTTGAAGTATTGTTAGGATACGAGAAGGATGAGGATAAAAAAGAGAAAGCCACAGGACAAATCACTGTTATAGAGGAAGATGGAAAAGAGAAAGTAGACTCTTTTTTCTTAAGTAATATTGTTGAAGTAAAGTGAATAGACAACCTCTGCCGGTTTATATGAAATTTCGTTAGGAAAAGAAAACGGCAGAGGTATTTTAAGAATTGCAGTTTAAGAAAATTTCTTTAGAAAATTTTATAGGAATTGTAAAAAAGGTATTGACAATTTGTCAAAAATCAGTATATAATAGCAAGGCAGTCAGCGATAAGCTGACAGGAAACGGGATCTTAGCTCAGCTGGGAGAGCATCTGCCTTACAAGCAGAGGGTCACAGGTT
>OFMF01000059.1_pt1 | contig 93863 bp, 119 predicted proteins | sample 1541771 | NCBI WGS metagenome assembly OFMF01 (sample SAMN04209235, study PRJEB22552) | human gut metagenome | biome: gut; material: feces | host: Homo sapiens | place: USA: Oklahoma
GCTTCCTTCTCTTCTTCAGACAGGTTTTCCGCTTCCATCATTTTATTGGAAACATCTTTGGGGATATAGAATAATGTCACCGCATAAGGAGAAATGACACTTCCGCCTACTTCGCCGTTATTTAATCCCGCCAATACAGGCTCTGTATTGGTAATACCAAAGCCCATTTCAGACTGCGCGAACCAGTTATCATGATCACCCAAAAGAAATGTGGTGCCATCCAAAGTCGTCATAACCTCTGTATTAAAGGCATCATTGACCTGTGCGCCATCATCCAAAGTAGAAACTGTGTGTTCTGACGTACTCTGCACTTCATCCGAAGCACATCCACTGAAAGCTGCTGTGCTAAGTGACAATGTCAAAAATACGCAAAGTAATTTTTTCATGATGGTGTTCCTCCGTATTCTCTTGAAGTTTCCGTGTCTTTATGAATACTACAAGGAATCCCCATTGATGTCAAGAGAAAGAATGGCGAAAATTAGTAAGATTTTGTTAAGAAAAGAAGACAGGCATATAGATGTTTCAAATCTAATAATCAAACATTCATTATCTGTAATCCGCCAGACAAACACCCGAATCCGTTATGATTTTCCGCAATTCCTCCATCTCTTTTTCAGTGGGTGCAGCAAAGGTATCGTCTGGTGTTTCCATTCCTAATGCTTCATACTTCCCAAATCCAAATTTATGGTACGGCAATAATTCCATTTTTGCCTGAGGCAAATGGGTATGGACATATTCCGCACTTGCCGCAATATTTTCCACATCTGCATTGACGCCTTTGATCACTGGAATGCGGATGACAATTTCCGCCGGCAATTCTTTCAGGCGTTTGATGTTTTCCAATATCTTTTCATTGCCAACGCCTGTAAAATAGGCATGTTTTTCGGAATCCATATGTTTCAGATCCATAAAGATCAAATCCATCCGCTGCAAAACAGGCTTCAGCGCGTCAAAATCGAAATAGCCGCAGGTTTCCATGGCTAAATGAAATCCCATATCATATAAGGTTTCCGAAAGTTCATTTAAAAATTCCCGCTGCATGGTGGTTTCCCCGCCGGAAAAAGTAATGCCGCCGCCGGACTGCATATAAAACAGGCGATGTTTTTTCACTTCTTCCACAATTTCAGAAACCTCTTTTTCCACAACCATGCGTTTTTTCGCATTCTTCGGACAGACATCGGCGCACTTGCCACATCCATCACATTTTTCCCGCTGTTTCGGGTCATTGAGATTGATTCCGTTATGAACATGACAAACGGTAGTACAAAGTCCACAACCGATGCAAAGCTTTTCATAAAACGCCGTTTTGGGCTTTTGGTCAAAGCCCTCCGGATTGGAACACCATTTACACCGCAGAGGACAGCCTGCCATGAAAATGGTGGTTCGAATGCCTTCCCCATCATTAACGGAAAAAGGCTGTAACTGCATCACATATCCCTTCATTGATCCCATTCCTTTCTGCTATGAGAAGAACAGACCGGCAATGCCGATCTGTCAGATTTCTTAGAATGTTTCGTGTGCGTTTCTTGCAATAATAGAATCCTGCATAGACTTGGACAGGTTGACAAACTGTGTGCTGTAACCTGCTACACGCACCAGCAGATCTTTATAGTCTTCTGGATGGGCCTGTGCCTTGCGGAGGGTTTCTGTGGAAACTGTATTGAACTGCACATGGAACGCACCCAGAGCAAAGTAAGACTGGATCATTGCGCCCAGATTTGCCTGACCACGTTTGGTTGCCACCAGATCCTGATTCAGACGGAGGTTCAGCAGCGTACCGCCGCTGTGGATATCCTGGTTCAGTTTGGCAGCGGAACGCATTGCAGCCAAAGGTGTGGAAGTATCTGTGCCTACATAAGGGGATACGCCTTCGGAAATGGGTTCTGTTGCCTTTCTGCCATCTGGTGTGGCACCCAATACCTTACCTGTGGGCAGATAGTTGGAAATGCCCATAAACGCGGACAGGAAGTGATTGCCATTGATGTCTTTATATTTATGAACTTCCTGATAGAAGAAGTTACCGATTTCTCTCGCAATATCATCTACATAGTCGTCGTCATTGCCGTATTTAGGAGCAGCCTGCACCCTTGCACGCAGTTCATCATAGCCTTCCCAGTTATTGTTGATGGCGTCGATGATTTCTGCCATGGTAACAGATTTTTCTTCAAATACCAGCTTTTTGATAGCTGCCAGGGAGTTTGCCACAACGGCAATACCGATACCTGTGATAACAGGGCCGATGTTGTATTTTGCGCCGCCTTTTGTCAGGTCTTTGCCGTTCTTCATGCAGTCCTCGATGCATGCGGACATGAAAGGTCTGGGAACCATTTCCACATGAAGGCGCTGGGCTGTAATCAAGCTGATAACAGCCTGTTTGATGAGGTAAGCAAACTGTTTATAGAAAGCTTCCTCCACTTCTTCATATGTAGAGAATGTTTTAGGATCTTTTTCATCCAAAGCGATTTTCTTGCCACTCAGACGGCTTTTGCCTTCATTTGTGGCAAATTCCAGAGCTGCCGCAAAGTTCAGGTTTGCTGCGGAAGTCCATTCCCCTGTTTTACGGAAATGAGGTACCACGCAGCCGCAGTTAGACCAGTCGCGGGCGTCTTCCGGGTCATAACCTGCATTCACCAGCATCTGATAACCTGCGTTATCGCTGTGGATTGCAGGGAAACCGGTGCCTTTGCTTACCAAATGGGTCACTGCTGCCATGAATTCATCAGGCGTATCAGGATGGATACGCACGCTCAAACCGGGCTGATGTGCCAGAGTATCTTCTGTTGCTTTCAAGCACATATAAGACAGTTCATTTGTAGCGTCTTTCCCATCTCTGGTTCTGCCGCCCACAGTCAAGTTCTGGAACTGGTTATAACCAGCGAAGAAATCAGCTGTGTTTGCAGAAATTGTCCAAACCCATTCTGAAAGTTTCAGCCACAGGCATTCGATCAGCTCCTGCGCTTCGTCTGCTGTGATGACGCCTGCTTCTTTGTCTACTTTATAGTAAGGATACATATACTGGTCAAAACGGCCAGGGTTCCATGCCAGAGGGTTTTCGGACAGGATACCGCCCAGCTGTGTGAACCACATGAACTGCATGGCTTCCCGGAAGGATTTAGGAGGATTTTCGGGAACTACATCACAGATTTCCGCAATCTGAAGCAGTTCTGCTTTTCTGGTTTCGTCAGCTTCTTCCGCTGCCATTTCTCTTGCTTTTTCCCCATAACGGTTTGCCAGACGAATGATACCGTCACATACCAGCACGATGGAGCGATAGAATTCCATCTTTTCTGCACCTTCCAAAGAAGTTGCATCTAATTCAGCCAGATAAGCTTCCGCTTCTTTTTTGATACCGCCGAAGCCTTTTTTGAACAGCACATCCTGATAGTCCGCAGTGATTTCCCCTACTGCTTGACGCCATTTGGAGTCTGTATCCACAAAGCCTGTATCAACAGCTACCCGTTTGGTTTCTTCGGAAATCTGTGCCAAAAATGCTTCTTCCAAAGATTTATGTTCCCAATAAGGGAAAATTTCTTTTCTGACAAAAGCACGCTGTTCGTCTGTCATTTCGTAAGGGTCCTGGGCGCGGGTTGCAAAGGTATCCATTTCACGATCCACCCATGTCCAGGAGAATTCAGGTGTCAGGATGCCGCATTTGCGAAATTCACCGGTACAGCCGACGATGAGTTCATCAGGGAAAATATTGACACACAGCTCATTACAGGTGTCATAAAATGCCTGGGCACGGCGAATGGCAACAGGCTGCCCTTCCGTTCTTTTATGGGATTCTGTCCAGATGCGTGCTCTTTCATAAGAAATAGCAGGCTTGCTGTTTACATAGTTTAAACGGATTCGTTCTACTCTGTCGGTAATGCTCATTGCGTTCATCCTCTCTTTTTATGTACTATTTTTGATAATAAATCAGCATGCAGATGCGTGTATTGCCGTCACAGCCATTTTCATAAACGTGGGGTCGGTCTGCCTGAAAATGGATGGCGTTGCCGGCTTCTACATAATGGCGTTTTCCGTCTGTTTCCAACACAAAACAGCCTTCATAGACCAATATGAATTCCTCCGTTCCCGGCTCATGGGCTTCGGAAATAGATCTGGAACCCGGATCCAGTTCAATATGCAGCATTTCAAATTTCCGTTCATGGTGATACGGAAAAAATGGGTACAAGCGGAAATGACCGCCGTCACTGAGAAGTGGATTCACTTCCTCCTTGGAAATGATTTCAGCTTCTTTTTCAGACTGCTCCAAAAGGCCTGTAAAAGAGATATGAAGTCCTGTGGCAATCTTCCACAGTGTTGAAATGGTCGGACTGGATTCCCCGCGTTCGATCTGTCCCAGCATACTTTTGCTGACACCTGTCATTTCCGATACAGCGTCCAGACTCCATTTATTCTCTTTTCGTATCCTTTTTAGGTTTTCAGCGATAATACCGCTCATTGCATCCATATATGTTCCTCCTCCCACGAACAAACGTCTTTATAATAGAATAGCATTGGAAAAGAAACACGTCAATGAATTGGTGATACAGTATTTCGCATATACTACCCTTATATTGTACGTTATAACGCATCTATAAAAGAAGCGTATCACGGTGCCTTTCATTTGTCAACATACTCGAGCGTTTTTTAGGAATATTTGGACGTTTTATTGAACAAAACCAACATCTTCTCCTACAACAAAAAAGTCAAACAATAAAAAAGAGCTGAAAATTCAGCAAATACACTAAATTTTCAGCTCTTTAATTTACAATCGGAAAGACTCAGCCTTTCAGTTTCAGAATTTCATCCAGAATTTTGTGTGCCACTTCTTCTTTTGTCAGAAGTTCCAGCTGGATTTCTTCCTGCTTGGAGATCATGGTAACCACGTTGGTATCTGTACCAAAGCCGCTGCCTGCTACTTTCAGGTTATTGGCAATGACCAGATCAATATTTTTCTTATCCAGTTTTACACGGGAGTTTTCCAGCATATTCTGGGTTTCCATGGAAAATCCGCAATAGAACTGACCTTCTCTGCGGTGTTCCCCCATGTATTTCAAAATATCATGGGTGCGATCCAGTTCAATGCTCATTTCACCGTCTTTTTTCTTCATTTTGTCATCAGCAACAGTTTTAGGTTTATAGTCCGCAACAGCCGCAGATTTGATGATGATATCATTATCCAGGAAACGTGCTTTCATTGCCTGGAACATATCTTCCGCGCTGACTACCTGCACATAATCCACAAACATGGGGCGTTCCAAAGCTGTGACACCACTAACCAGTGTAACTTCCGCACCACGGAGCATAGCTGCCTTTGCGATTTCATAACCCATTTTGCCTGTGGAATGATTTGTAATATAACGCACAGGGTCGATGCTTTCCTGAGTAGGCCCAGCAGTTACGATAACCTTCATGCCTTTCAGATCTTTTTCGTAAGCGATTTCCCGCAGGATATAACCTACCAGAACTTCTTCCTTAGGCATTTTGCCATCACCTACATCACGACAAGCCAGCATGCCGCTGTCAGGCTGAATCACTTCATAATCATATGCCTGCAATTTTTTCAAATTATCCTGCACAATGGGGTTATGATACATATTGGTATTCATGGCAGGAGCAATGATCTTTTTGCAGGTGCAAGCCATAACGGTGGTGGTCAGCATATCGTCTGCAATGCCATTTGCCAGTTTGCCGATCACATTGGCAGATGCAGGGGCAATGAGTACAACATCCGCTTTTTTCGCCAGGGAAACATGTGCCACATGGAACTGGAAATTCCGGTCAAAAGTATCCACCAGGCATTTATTTCCTGTCAGTGTTTCAAAGGTAATGGGTGTAATGAAATGGGTTGCGTTTTCTGTCATAATGACATGTACGTCACATTCCATTTTCACCAGCATACTTGCTACATTTGCCATTTTGTAAGCGGCAATGCTGCCTGTTACGCCCAAAATGACGGTTTTTCCCTTTAACATACATCAACATCCTTTTCTTTTGCTTTTTGTATGATTTGACAATTTATTCACAGTATTGTCATTATAGCAAACTTTTCTGCCTTCGTATAGACCAATCAGGAAAATTTTATTTAAAAAGCAAGATAAGAAGCGCCTTCCAACGGGATCACAACCTGCAAGCCCACACGGTCATTCATATCGCCCACAACATAAATGGTATAGGCTTTGCCGCCCTTCAATGTCACCACAGGGTCTTCTAGCAGAACGGCGCCACTGAAGTATTCCCGCAGCTTCAAGTTATGCTCACCGGGAACCACTGCCATATAACGGCTGACTTCCTTATAATTCAAATCAGACAATACCAGACTGTCGTCCAGGTATACATCCATTCTGGGCGCATTGGCGGAAAGCTGCACAAACCGTACATAAGCCATATTCCCCTGGAGGAAACGACGGTTATCATTAATTATTTCCAGAGAAACGTTGCCTTCTGTGCCCGTCAAAGCCGCTGTATAAATACGGTATCCAATGAGGTTGATATAACTTACCGTAAGGGGATTTTCCGTCGTTCCGGCACGGAATACCGCCACACGGTAATAACCGGGGAATGCTTTCATATACTCCGTAAAATTACGATACAGCAAGTTGGATGCTACTTTTCTGCCGTTGACATAAATGTCAACACTGCCGGCGCCGGGATAAGCATTGAAAAAGCGAATGTAACTGAACATGGTAATGCCAGGAACGATAGGCAGCACCGTAATTTTCAGATTGCCGGGCAGCTGCACGCCGGGATACATGCTCTCCGCCGCGCCGTCAGCCACTTCCTGGGTCAAACTTTCCAGCGGAAGCTGCCGGATTCCCTCCTGTGTCAGCGGCAGCGGCATAATCATATCCGCACTGGTTTCCACACCTGCTTGTTTCCAAATGTCCGTCATTTTGGTCACCTGTCTTTTCAAAAGTTCTGTTATTATGTTATGTCAGAATTTTGAGAATGTGCATGGGAAATCCGGCGAATGGGCAAAAACCAGAATCGGCCATACAAATAACGGTACATTTTCTCACACTGGTTCAAAGTAAGCTGTTTCTGATAGCACAATACCTCCATGGGAACACCATACATATCCCATAGGATGCCTGTTTCCTGAAAACCACAGCGCAGATAGAATTTTTTTCTTCGTATTCTCTGGAGGGCATTGGACGCTTTCTTATTTTCCGGCTCAATCTCCAGAAAAATATATTGTTCAGGATAAATTTCTGCAAGCAGCTTTAAAGCCTGGCTGCCCACGCCCCTCCCCCGTTTGGAGGGCATCACCGCAAAATAATCAATCAGCACTATCTCTTCATAAACAGCGCATACAAAAAACCCCAGAAACTCTGTGTCCTCTTTGATGCCCCACATTTCCATTTTTCCTTTTCGGCAATTCCTGCAGATTCTGGAAAAGGGCTTTCTCTCCGTCCATGGAAAAGCAGCGCAATATAGCTGGTAAATCCGTTTATAATCCTGCTGACAGGCTTTTTCTATTAACATCCTATTTCCTCCTGTAAAAAAACAGCCTGCAAAGCAGGCTGTTTTTCTTATTGTATTCCGAAATTCGGATCATCTACTGGATTGGTGGGCGTTGTGGTTTCTGTTGAACCACCGCTTGTTCCCGTAGAAGGATCGGTTGTAGTACCTTCACCATCTGTTCCAGGGGTTGTTTCTTCCGGTGTCGTAGGTTCTACAATATGGTCAGAAGTGCATTCCTGACTCACATCAATATCCAGTTTACCTTCTGGAATTTCACTTGGCTTGCCAAGGATTTTTCCATCTTTCACTGCCACAACCACATTGATGGGGTTCGGGCAATTAGGCCCTGCCAGTTTGCCTGTTTCGGAGCAAACCGTATAGGACTTATGAAGGCTACATACAGAATTATCAGACTGGAAGTCCGCAGCCGCCAAGTCCGAACGAGCTGAGTATCCATAATAGTCCTGACTGCACAGGCTGGATGGCTGGCCGCCGCTTGCCGCACAGACAGACAAGGTTACGATGCCATCTGGTCTTGTAAATTCTTTATTGGGCAGATCCGCATGAGTCTGACTCATAACATGTTTCCATATCTTCAGATGGGCACTGCCGGAGACATTTTTCATCTCTTTGGAAGTATCATAACCCATCCAGATACCCGCTGTATAATAAGGCGTATATCCGTAGAAAGTCAAGTCCACATTATCACTGGTTGTACCAGTTTTACCAGCAACATTCATACCGCTGATTTGTGCCGCAGTACCTGTACCGCTGGTGATAACATCTTCCATCATATCTGTCAGAAGGTATGAGGTTGTTTCTTTCAGTACACGTTTACCTTCTTTTTCTCTCTTATCCAGCAGTACATTGCCATCATGGTCATATACCACTGTATAATAGCTAGGCTCATAATATGTACCGCCATTTGCGATACAAGCATATGCGCCTGTCATTTCCAGAACAGAAACACCCTGTGTCAGACCACCAAGAGCGGTTGTTGCTGCTTTATCTTCTTCTACCAAGTGTTCCAGACCCATATCCTTCATATACTGGTAAGATGTTTCCGCACCGACCATCATAAATGCTTTAACAGCCAGTACGTTCATGGAATCTCGGATACCTTCTCTGACAGTCAAAGGCCCGAAGAAACGACCCTGCCAGTTTTTAGGTGACCAAGAACCATATGTTACAGGCTCGTCCACGATGATGGAACCAGGCATCAGCAGACCTGTATCAATAGCAGGTGCGTAAGAAGCCAGTATCTTCATAGCGGAACCCTGCTGACGAAGACCCTGTGTTGCACGGTTGAATACGGAGTCACCAGGTTTCTGACCGCGTCCGCCTACCAGTGCCTTTACCTCGCCGTTGCTCTGATCCATGATGACCATTGCAGACTGCAAGGATTTGGATACAGTTACTTTATCCAGAACCAGCTGATGGGTATCATCCAGCAGTTCGTCTTTAACAGACTGTACAAAGGCATCTACTTCTTCTTCACTGGTAACGGTTGTTCTCCGTTCATAGTGAGACTGATTGGAAGTATCGTTGGGATCGCTGACAGGCTTAGAAGTATCCGCAACAGAAATCAGATATGTTACATCCAGTGTACCATCACTGGGCGGGAACATACTGTCATCTGTGAATGTTTCATCCAACAACGCCTGCATTTCTGTATTCATGGTCGTATGAATTTCCAGACCATTGTTATAAATCATCTTATATGCCTGAGCGGATGTATAACCCAGTTCTTCCTGAAGGTCTACTGCCAACTGGTCAATCATAGCTTCCACAAAGTAGTTGTGGTTGGCAACACCAGTGGATTCTTTCTGATTGGTACATACCAGATTTGCGTATACATCTTCCGCCAGAGCTTCATCATGCTCTTCCTGGGTGATATATCCCAGTTCCAGCATCTTATCCAGAACCAATGTCTGTCTCTTTTTATTGTTTTCCGGCTGAGAATCCGGCGCATACAAGCTTGGATTGTTGGTAATGGAAGCAATACATGCGCTTTCCGCCAACGTTAAGTCACCGACATGTTTTCCGAAATAGTACTGAGAAGCCGATTCAACACCATTCAGACCGTGGCTCAAAGCAATGGTATTCAGATATAATTCCAAGATATAATCTTTTGCTGCTTTTTTTGAACCAAGCTGTTTTTCCAGTGTATCCTCCAGATTCAGTGCAAGGAACTGTTCCTTGACCTTTCTGGCAATGCTCTTTTCATTGGTAAGCACTTCGTTTTTGATCAGCTGCTGTGTAATGGTGCTGGCACCCTGACTGAAACTCATGGTCTTGATATTTTCAATCATCGCACGGAAAATACCTCGCATATCAATGCCGCCATGTTCATAAAATCGTTCATCTTCAATGGCAACCACAGCTTGCTGCATGTGTAATGGGATTTCTTCCAGATTCACATATTCCCTGTTTTCGTTGCCATGCAGTTTGTCCACTTCCGTTCCAGCGTCATCGTAAACAATGGAAGTGTAGGACTGGGGCATGACATCCGATGTATTGAGCATATCTGTACTTTGCAATATGCCAAATACGGTGCCAAGGCCAGCGCCTGCAACTGCAAAACCAACTAAGACTACCAGCACAATCAATATTTTAGAGATTTTCTTGCCTGTATCCCGCTTTTTCCGCTTTCTGCCTCGTCTGGCATTGGGGTGCGGTCGGGTACTTCTGCGCCTGCCGCTGCTGCTGCCGTGGTCAGACTCAGGACGACTGTGTGGGCGTCTTCTTCGTTGAGAATCACTCATCTTAAACCCTCCTTTATCCGTTGATTATAACAGATTTCCCATCAGAGATAAAGTAAAATTATATAGAAATTCAAATGCAATTCCTAAAATTATATTAAAAACGCATGATTTTGGCGTGAAAAACCCATTTTTTCATTGTTTTCAGACTAAATTCCACGTAACGCCATACAATAGAATCAGGGGGTGAATTCCATGGGTGTCAGACGCAGAAAAAAGCATTCCATTCCATGGGCAACGCTGATGCTGGTTATCACCATCGGCATGGGACTTGGCCTTGGACTGCGTTTTTTTGACTTACGTTTAACAGAAATCGCGGAAGAAATGTCCAAGCTGGAGTCGAAAACAGCTGCAAACCGCGTCATTGATACTGCATTGGAACGTACCCTTGCAGAACTTTCCATGGAAGCGGAAGATTTCTATTTCGCAAATGAGAGCAATCCTGACGGCATCTCCGCTGACACCATTGCCATCAATCGCTTCTGCACCACCCTCAGCAGCGAAATCACAAAGGAACTGGAACTGCTCAACAACGAGAAAATCCATGTTCCTCTGGGCAGTATCAGCGGCGTGGAACTGTTTGCAAACTGGGGGCCTGACATTCCCTTTTCCATGCAGCCCAAAGGCGCCGCAGAGGTAGATTATGAAACAAAAATGGAAAGCAAAGGCATCAATCAAATGCATTTTCAAATCTGGATCAATATTTCTCTGGAGATCCGCATTGTCAATCCCCTTCATGAAGAAAGCATTCCCATGACACGGAAAATCATGCTTGTAGACACTGTATTTGGCGGCGATGTACCGGAGGAATATTTTCAATGGGAAACGGCAGATTTGCCTATTGACAGAACGATAAAAATGCTATTAAATGTATAGAGAAGATGTCAAATTTTTAACGGAGGTAAGGCATATGATTCGTACTCTTAGAGATTTTTTGGAAGAAGTTGGCGGTCTTTCTTTTGATAATGGTGATTTCTGGGCTGTAAGAGATAAATTCAGAGATCAGGAAATACAGGAATTTGTAAAATGCTTCCTGCCCGGCACACAGATCCTGCGTGACGGCAAAAACGGCGCACCTGTTGCCATGAAAGGTCTGGCAGATGACAATAAAGGCGCTACCGGTGATGAAGAACTGGATTTCCACGGTCTTCAGCTGTATGATTTCTCCGACACTACCGGTGAATGGGTTGTAGTAACCTTCCCCGACCTGGAAAGTCTGGAAAAACATCTGCTCAGCGAAGCTGGTTATCTGAACTTTTACAGCACACAGATGCTGGTATTTGAAGATGGCCAGTATAAACCCTTCGAAATCATGTTCAACGGCGACAATGATACTGTCATCGGCATTGACAAAGATCAGTTTGATGCTCCACTTGATATTCAGCGTCTGCAAGGCAGAATCTGGGTACGTTGGATGGATCTGTCTGAAGTACAGCCTTTGACTGACGAAGATGTAGAAGCCTACAAACGTTCCATCGGTAAATAAGAAAAACCCATAAAACACAGATCCCCATTTCTCAGGCAAGCAAAATGCCAAAGAAATGGGGATTTTTTATCTTAGAAATCGTTTCAAAAAGAAAAGACAGGGGATTCCCCTGCCTTTTTTATATCATTATTTAGCGAATGACACGTCTTGCTGTCACATATGTATTTACACTGTAACTGCTGCTCATACTTGTAATGGTAACACCGTATGCAGCGCCGTCTGTGGAGTGGATATAGTTTCCATCGCCCATGTAAATGCCAACGTGGCTGATGGTGCTGTCGCCGCCGGTATTGAAGAATACCAGATCCCCAGCCTGCAAATCAGACTTGAAAACAGCTACACCATTGTTTGCCATGGAAGCGGAATTTCTGTTCAGAGAAATACCGAAATCACGGAAAACAGCATATACAAAGCCGGAACAATCCACACCTGTATTCAGGTTTGTGCCGCCCCATACATAAGGGGTACCGATAAACTGTTCCGCATAAGCAACAATTTCTTCACCTTTTGCGGAAGATGCGGAAAATGCGGAAGAAGATCCACGGGAAGGTTCTTCACCGCTGCGAATAGAAACATAATCCGCACTGACATAGCCTTTCTGGCCATCTTCTATGATGACACGCACCCACTCTGTGCCCTGACGGTCTACGTCTACCACTGTGCCATAAGGCAGAACTGTCAGAACAATGGAATTGGTAGATGCTTCTTTACGCAGTTTCAAACCGCTTTCTGCTGTTACCACAGCATATTTCACTTCTGCTGCCGCAGGTGTGATCTGAGGATCGGTATTGCCAATTACAGTCAGAGAAGAAAGGTAATCACCGGAAAGATAGTCTTTGCTGATGTATGCCTGCTGACCGTTATATTCCACCTGATACCAGCCATCCACACGACCCACTGCTGTGAGTGTATCTCCTGCGTTCACACTGCCCAATACATTGGAATTGGTGCTTGCTTCTGCACGGATATTAACGCCGGAACCTGTTACAGTACCTTCTGTTTCTGTCAATTTAAAATAATCACTGGATACAAAACCATTCTGTCCATTATAAGAGATCTGATACCAGCTACCGCTTTTGCCTGTCACCTGATATTCTGATCCACTGCTGATCTGCCCCAGTACCGCCGCATTTGTTCCCGCTGCTTCACGGACATTGACATTGCTGCCAGTAGCCTGTCCCATATCTGCCGCAAAAACCGTTGCAGTACCGAGCATCACGCAGGCTGCTGTTACACAAACCTGGCGGATTGCTTTGGATAAATTCATACAAGCTTCCTCCATTTTGTCTTTTTCCCGAATTTATTACAAATCTGTTACAACTAGTATACGAAAGTTTAATAATCTTGTCAATGTTTTCTGCAGATAACTTTTCATAATCTTCCACATAATAACATAAAAAAGCCCTATTTTTCGCCACTTTTCGTGTTTACAAAAAAGAATGCCCTCGTTTTTTGTCATGTTAAAAGAAAATATATATCCACGTAAACAATTTTTAAGATTTTTAAAAGAAATAAATGTCAAAAATCAAAATTTCCCATATTGTTTTTTCAGGAAAGACAAAATTTTCAATTGCTTTCAAAATACACCAAATTGCTGCCGCCGCATACCATACCCAGTTTTGCGCCCTCTTCCTTTCGCAGCACAAATTCCTGCACATCTCTTTGGATATGATGCTTCGGCATCTGAGAGCCGTAAATCATTGCCGCATGTTCCACAGCTCCGCCACCGATGGTGCCAGCCAGAATCTCATTGTCCTTTACCGCCATTCTTGCCCCTGCTTCTCTGGGAGCGGAACCACTTTTCGCAACAATCAGCGCCATGGTTGATCCTGCATCTTCACACAAAGCATCCAGCACAGCATCTTCAATGGTTTCCACAGGCACCTTATTTTTCTCTTGAATGATTTCCGCCGCAATGCAAACAGCGATTTCTTCTGGTGTTACGGCACCGATCTTCAGCCCAATGGGCGCATGGATAGCTTCCACTTCCGCAGGCCGAAAGCCAGATTTATAAAAAGCTTCTTTTGTTTTGGCAACTTTATTCTTACTGCCGATCATGCCCGCATAGGCGTACTTTCTCCGCAAAATCTGACGAACGCATTGTTCATCCGCCTGATGCCCTCTGGTGACCACCACATAATAATTGGCAGGCAAATCAGGAATTTCTTCAAAAACCTGCGCAAAATCGCCGCAAAGCACGCAGTCCGCTTCCGGGAACCGCTGGAGGTTGGCAAACTCTCCCCGATCATCCACAACGGTCACATGAAAGCCCAACAGTTTTCCCAATTTCACTAAGGAAAGGGAAATATGACCGCCGCCAAGAATCACCAATCTGGGACTCATGCCAAAATGCTCCACAAACACATGATTCTCGCCAATTTCACAAGTGGCGCGGCTTTTCATTTCTCCAATGGTCAGCAGCATTTTTTTTGCTGTTTCCATCTCTCCTTCCGGTGCCCAAAGGACACCTTCCTCCTGCCACAAAAACTGAAAGCCCTGCAAAGGGCCTTCATAAACAAGCCCACTGCCTACCCAGTCCAATTCCTGCAAGTAGTGCCGGAGTTGTTTATATGCTTCTCTCATGGGAATCTCCCTCTTTTCTATGGTATTGTTTCTGTCGTAAGCTTCCCCAAAGGCAGGGCACAGAGAAATCCGCAGCAATTCTCTCTGCTCTGTCCCAGCCAACGACATCTGCCTGATTCAAAAAAACACAGCCTTGTATCTTATCCCAAAGGGTACCATAACCTGCCTGCAAAAGTGGAAAAATATCCCCTTCCGTCACTGTTTTTCCAGAAAACATGGAAGAAACCAACGCAAAGCGATGGCATGCCTGCTCCCACGGCTGTTCCAAAGCAGAAAGCCCTGCCACAGTCACCAGAAAATCACATTCTTCCGGCAAAACAGGCTCGTCCTGTCTTGGCATTTTCAGCGGCATTCTTTTAGAACCATCCGCCTCCACCAGAACCACATCTGCAAACGAAAAAACTTCATCAAAAACAGCTTTGGGCAAAGAACCCATTTTTTCTTCAGAAAAAACGCTTCCCGCCACCGCAAAACCGTCTCTTTCCAGTTTTTCTTTGATTTCCTCTGCCGTTCCATCCAGTACGCCGTCTTTTTCCGGCAGGTACATTTTCGTGGTGGTCGTCAATAGCACACGTTTTCCTTCTTGGCGGTATTCTTCTGCCAGTTCATACAGCAGACTTGTCTTGCCCCCTGCGCCCACAGCACAGATACAACGTGCAGAAGGCGGAATCTGCAATGCTTCTGTAAGCAACATCTTTCCGCCTCCTTTCAAATCATCAGTTCATATATATTTTCGTATTTCAGGTCGCATTTTGTCAATAGGCTTTTCATTTTTTCTTTCTCGCCTATGGGCATCCGCCATGCCAGACCACATCCCGCTGTGATCTGGGTGGGTATGGGAATGAGCCTGCCGGGCACATCGGCACTTCTTGCGGCTTCTTCCAATGCCAGCGCCTCTGTGGTGGTATGAAATGCCACCAGAAAACAAAGTTCTTTTGGTCTCATGTCCATGCCTCCGCAATTTCTTTCACCGCCAAAATGGCTTTTTCCACTTCTTCTTCCGTTGTAAAATAGCAAAAACTGAACCGCACTGCTCCCTGCTCTACTGTTCCCAGCTGTTCATGCATCAAAGGGGCGCAATGAGCGCCGCCACGAGTAGCAATGCCGTAACCCACCGCCAATTCATCACAAACATCCTCAGAGGGGTTATCCCCGATATTGAGAGAAACAATGGGTGCTCGTTCCCATGTGGAAAAGTCACCATAGACCGTCACCTGCGGAATCTTTCTGACGCCTTCGTAAAACTGACGCATCCGCTTCTGTTCTGTTTCCCGAATGGCAGTCAATCCCGTTTTGTTGATCCAGTCCAAAGCTGCCGAAAGCCCCGCAATGCCATGTCCGTTCAGCGTTCCTGCTTCCAGATGCGTAGGCATTTGTGCCGGATGGGTCTTGCTGTAACTCTGGACACCACTGCCGCCTACACAAAAACTGGGGATTTCCAGTCCTTTTCGTAGACACATCCCCCCTGTGCCCTGAGGGCCCAAAAGGGATTTATGTCCTGTAAAACACAAAACATCTATACCCATTTCTTCCATATGAATGGGAAATACCCCTGCTGTCTGGGAAGCGTCCACCACAAACAAAATGCCTTTTTCCCTGGAAAATGTGCCGATTCGTTTGATGTCCACCAGATTTCCCGTCAGATTAGAACCATGGGTGCAGACAATCCCCTTTGTGTTGGGTTTCACCGCCTGTTCCAGCAAATCATAGCGGACAGTGCCTTTTTCATCACAAGGAATGATAGTCAGTTCCATGCCTTCTGCCTCCTTGCGGTACAAGGGGCGAAAAACGCTGTTATGCTCCATGGCAGTGGTAATGACGTGGTCACCTTTTCCAAAAAGCCCGCTGATGGCAATATTCAAACTTTGGGTAGAATTTGCCGTAAAAACCACCCGTGCAGGGTCATCCATGCCAAAAAGTACTGCCAGTTTTTTTCTGGTGCCGAATATGACACGGGAAGAAGTCAGAGAAATCTCATGACCGCTTCTGCCACTGTTTCCCATGTGCAAAATAGCGTCATATACCGCTTCTGCCACTTCTTGTGGCTTGTGAAAGCTGGTCGCCGCGCTGTCCAGATAAATCATAAGCTCCCTCCCTGTATCAACAATCTGCCCTCCGCTGTCTTTGGATGGGCAAAAATTTCTTTTGTGTCCCCGATTTCCGCAATTTTCCCTCGCTCCATGACCATACATTTCTGGGTCAGGCGAAAAATTTCTTCCTTATTATGGGATACCAGAATAGATACTCCGCCGAAGCTCTGGAGCACCTGCTGGACTTCCCGTTCCATCTCCTGCCGCAGAAAACTATCCAGTGCAGAAAACGGCTCGTCCAGCAAAATCACATCAGGTTTTGCAGCCAGCATTCTTGCCATGGCTGTTCGCTGATGCTGACCGCCGGAAAGCACCGAGGGATACAGTTCTGCCACTTCCGTCAGATAAAACCGCTCCAAAAGTTCCTCCAGAAAGTCCTTTTCTTTTTCTTTCCCAAAAGCAAAGGCGATATTTTCCCGCACCGTCATATTGGGAAACAGAGCATAATTCTGGAACAGATACCCGATTTTTCGTTTCTGGGCTTTTTCGGAGATTTTTTTCTCGCTGTCGAACAGAATTTTATTGTCTAACTGTATTTTTCCCTTGTCCGGCTGCAAAATTCCTGCCAGGCACCGCAGAGTGACACTTTTGCCACAGCCGCTGCGTCCCAGAATGCCCAGCACTTCATTTTCCAAATCCAGAGAAATTTCGATGGTTTCTGTCTTTACTTTTTTCATGAATTCTGCCTGTAATCTCAAAAACCCTCATCCTCTCCCTGATATTTTTTCTTTTCAAAGTAATTGATGCCCACAATGGCAAGGGCAGACAATATGACAATGACCAGCGACCACAAATACGCCGTCTGCCGATTGCCGCTCTGGACTGCCGTATACACTGCCAGCGCCATGGTCTGGGTCTTGCCGGGGATATTGCCGGCAATCATAATCGTTGCGCCAAATTCCCCCATGGCACGGGCAAAGGCAAGAATCATCCCTGCCAAAAGCCCACTGCGGCAGTTAGGCAGAATAATGCGGAAAAAAATTTTCTTTTCACTTGCGCCCAATGTCCGTGCCGCGTAGAGCAGCTGTTTATCCATGGATTCCATAGCCCCCCTGACTGCCCGATACATCAGCGGAAACGACACCACAAACGCCGCTGCCACCGCCCCACGGAGGGAAAATATAAAAGGAAATCCGATTTCATTGAAAAACCGTCCCACAGGGCTGTTTTTACCCAGCAATATGAGCAGGAAAAAGCCTGTTACCGTCGGCGGCAGCACCAAAGGCAAAGTCAGCACCGCATCGGCAAAGGGACGCAAACGACGTAGTTTCATAACGCCATAAGCTGCGAGGGTGCCCAGCACCACGGAAAAAAACGTGGCGCAGGCTGCCACCCAAACAGAAAGCAAAAGAGGCGAAACATCCATCACGGAATTCTCCTTCCTTTATTCTGCTAAAAATGTAAAGCCATAAGAAGCAAATACTTCTCCCGCTTCTTCACTGGTGAGGAAATCCAAAAATGCCTGAGCACCTTCGGGATTCGCGCAGTCTTTGATGATAGCCGCAGGATAGAGCACCTGAGGGCCGTCTGCCGGCGCACTGGAAACAACCTGCACCGCATCGCTAGTCTTTGCGTCGGTAGCATATACTACGCCGCAGTCAGCTTCTCCAGCTTCTACCCAAGCCAAAACTTCCCGCACGTTAGATGCAAAAACGGCATGACTTTTCACCTCATCCCAGATACCGAGGTTTGTGAAAATTTCCTGAGCATATTTTCCAGCGGGAACGCTTTCCGCTTCTCCCAAAGCAATCTGGGGTTCGCTATCCAGAATGGTTTCAAAAGAAGTTACTGCTGTTTCTCCCTGAGGGGCAATGAGAACGATTTCATTTTGCAGCACATCTTTTCTGGTGGCTGCATCAATGAGCCCTTGCTCTTCCAAAGCGTCCATATTGCTTTCTGCCGCAGAGAAGAACAGATCCACAGGAGCGCCTTCCTCGATCTGTGTCTGCAAAGCACCGCTGCCACCGAAGGTAAAGGAAACTTCTGTACCAGGATATTCTTCCTGGAATGTCTGCGCCAGTTCATTGAGGACATCTGTCAGGCTCGCCGCCGCGGAAACGATGATCGCACCTGTCACTGTATCCTGTCCATCGCTGCTTTCCGCTGTCTGTTCACTGCCGCAGCCTGCCAGCATGCCTGCTGTCAAAATCATTGCCAATGCCATCATACCAAATTTCTTCTTCATATGATTTCCTCCTTACTGCCCGCATTCTCCCGCATTTGCCGTTAAAATATCCAGTCCATGTCCCAGAGCCGGCAAGATCACTTCCAGGTTTTCCCGCACCGCTTTGGGGCTGCCCGGCAGATTGACGATAAGGGTCTGTTTCCGAATGACAGAAACCCCTCTGCTGAGCATAGCTCTTGGCGTGATTGCCAAAGACGCTGCCCGCATGGCTTCGCTAAAGCCAGGCACCTGACGTTCCGCAATATCCAGCGTAGCTTCCGGTGTCCAATCTCTGGGTGAGAAACCCGTGCCGCCAGTGGTCAGAATCAAGTCCGCCGTTCCCTTATCGCAGATTTCCTTCATAGTTTCCGAAAGCAGCTGTCTTTCATCTGGCAGAATCCGCATTTCTACCACATTATAGCCTGCCTGTTCCATGATTTCTTTTGCCGCAGGGCCGCTTAAGTCTTCCCGTTTGCCTGCCGCCCCTTTATCACTTGCTGTCAGAATCGCTACTCGGTACAATTTCCATCACATCTCCAATCTGAATCATGCCGCCATGGAGCACTCTTGCAAACACACCTTCTCTGGGCATGATGCAGTCCCCCACCGCCTGATAAATCTCGCAATGGCTATGACATTCCTTGCCAATCTGGGTCATTTCCAGCAAAACTTCTCCGCAGCGGAATCTGGTTCCTACGGGCAGGGTTTTGAAATCAAAGCCTTCCACCAGCAGATTTTCACCAAAAGCGCCATCCTCTACGGAAATGCCTTTTTCTTCAAATGCCCGCACTTTCTCATAAGAAAGAAGGCTTACTTGCCGATGCCAATTGCCGCCATGGGCATCACCTTCCAGCCCGAAATTCTCAATCAAGCGTACTTTCTCAATATTTTTCTTCTGTGTACCCCGTTTTTCACTGATGCACACAGCCATAATCTTTCCCATACTATCCTCCTATTTTCCACATGGGACGGCTCTCGTCGGTGGTATGACCGTCCCTTGGTTTTTGCAGGATACGTTCCTGCAACACCTTCTGTATTTCCTCCGGCTCCGCGCCGCTGCGCACCAATTCTCGCAAGTCACAATCCACTGGATGATGAAGACAAAGCTTCAGTTTCCCTTCCGCTGTCACCCGGATACGGTTGCACTGATGGCAAAAACTGCGGCTCACAGGGCTGATGAATCCAATGCGCCCTTTGAAATGGGCATTGGTATAATACACCGCAGGGCCTTCCCGGTCATCCTTCTCCGTCTGAATAAATCCACCGTAAACTTCTTCCAGCCGTTTCCGAATGGTTTCATTCTTCACTGGCGGAAAAGCAGAACCTTCTCCAATGGGCATCATTTCAATGAAACGCACCTCCATGGGATATTCCTTCGCCAGTTCTGCCAGATGGAGCAGTTCTTTTTCGTTTTCCCCTGCCACAGGCACGCAGTTGACTTTCACAGGCAGTCCCACTTTGCCGCAAGATGCAAGACCAGCCAAAGCATCAGACAGCACATCGCGCCTAGTGAGTCTGCAATACTGCTTCGCATCCAGACTGTCGATGCTCACATTGACGCCGGAAAGCCCTGCTTTTTTCAGTTTTTCCGCAAGGGGCGCCAGATGGACAGCATTGCTTGTCATAACTACTTTTTCGATGCCCGGAATATTGGAAATGGCTTCCACCAGTTCCACGATATCCTGCCGCATAAGGGGTTCGCCGCCTGTGATGCGGATTTTGCGGATGCCTGCCAAAGCGGCGCCTTTGCAAAGTCTGACCCATTCTTCCAGTGTCAGCAGTTCGCCGCTGGGCAGAAATTCCTGCTGTTCTTCTTTCATGCAGTAGACGCACCGCAGGTTACAGCGGTCGGTGACGGAAATCCGAAGATAGTCAATGGTTCTTCCAAATCCATCAATCATGCCGATACTCCCCACTCTTTCCGCCGCTTTTTTCGCACAGGCGAATGTCTGTCATGACCATAGAACGGTCTAAGGCCTTACACATATCGTAAATGGTCAAAAGGGTGATCTGCACCCCTGTGAGGGCTTCCATTTCCACCCCTGTTTTCCCAACGGTTTTCACAGTGCATGCCGCTTCGATTTCACAGCTTTCTGGAAACAGTTCAAAATCCACACTGCATTTTGTCAGCGCCAGCAAATGACACAGGGGAATCAATTCCCAGGTGCGTTTTGCCGCCATGATGCCTGCCGTTCTGGCAATGCCCAGCACATCTCCCTTTGCCATGGTGCCTGCCTGAATCTTTTCAAAAACTTCCCGGCTCACGCGGATAATTCCCTTTGCTGTGGCTGTCCGTTCTGTTTCCGCTTTCTGGCTCACATCCACCATGACCGCGTTGCCTTCTTTATCAAAATGTGTCAACTCTCCCATAAAGCTCCTTCCCTCCTTTACTGTCCGAAACCGCAGTCGGGATAGGTGCAGGCAGGGCAGTTCTGGCATTGTCCGCCATGTGCCATTAATACAAAATCCCGTCTGGTGAGTTTTTCTCCGGTCAGCAGACGAGGAACCGCCAGGTCAAATACTGTCCGTTTTGCGTACATAACGCATCCGGGCAGGCCTACCACTGGTTTTCCCTGCACATACGCCAACATGAACATAGCCCCCGGCAAAACAGGTGTGCCATATGTCACCACTTCATCAGCGCAGGCACGAATGGCAGAGGGTGTCATATCATCCGGGTCTACGGACATACCCCCGGTCACCTGTACCATATCCGCTCCCTGTGCCAGAAAATCCAGAATCGCCTGTGTAATGGCTTCGGGCTCATCCCCAGGGAACACCTGTCCCATGATGGTTGCCCCTACTTCTGCCGCTTTTTTCTCCAGAACAGGTCCAAACGCATCGTCAATTCTGCCGGAAACGATTTCAGAGCCAGTGGTGACAACGCCGATTTTTGCGGGGCGGAAGGGTTTTACTTCCACCAAAGGCGTTTTGCTTTCCTTGCATGCTTTCTCAAAGCGTTCCAGCACTTCTTCCTTCACCGCCAGAGGGATAACTCTGGTAGCGGCAAGGAGTTTGCCTTTTGTCACCTGTTTGTTTCCATGGATGGTGGCAAAACAGATCTCATCATCGCTATTCACAGCGTACAGGGTATCCAGATTGATTTTCAGCACCCCGTCACAGGCTGCCCGCAGTTCGATTTTTCCTTCTTTTACCTCACTAAAAACGATGTTTTCCCCTGCTGCCGCCTGTACCATCCGCAAAGCTGCGTCATTTTCATGGACATAGCCCTTGGACAAATCCCAGACATAAATGTGGCGTTTGCCCAGATTCAGCAGTTTTTCAATATCTTCTTCCTGAATGACATGGCCTTTGGCAAAGGCTCTGCCTTTGAACGTACCGGGTACAATTTCTGTGATGTCGTGACACAGCACCATGCCAACGGCATCTTCCACTCTTACTTTTTCCATATAAAACTCCCTCTATTTCGCATCAAAATTCCTTCCAGCACGCCACCAGCAATGCACCGTGCTTTATCGGAAATGGTATAACAATTTTTCTGTTCGCTTTCTCTGGGGTCGATATCGGCGATTTTAAACCCTTCTGTCACAGGATAGCCATCTCGGATAAGCCCGCGGAGAACCCCTGTCAATGTAGCAGTAACAGGCACGTCGCCGATCATGGCGATGGTTTGACCTTTTTCCACCAGATCGCCGATTTTGCTTTTGTTCTGCAAAATCCCTGCCGCCGGAGCATGGATGACACGTTCTTTGCCATAACCGGCAATGACACCGGGAATGCCCGTATTGGGTGCCGCCGCACCTTCTGTCAGCACACGCCCAAGATTATGACCTCTCTGGGTTTCAATGACCAGATGGGCATCCACCCCTGCTGTAAAGCCGGGGCCAAGGGCAATGACCGTTTCTGCCATATCCATGGTCGTTCCCAGATTCTTTTTAGCCAGAATGGCATCTACAAGCACTTGAGGCTGGATTTCCTCCAAAATCTTGCAATGAGGGTCAATGAGCACAGGGATTTTTCCATCCTCCAAAATTTCCTGAGCTTCCACAAAATTCGCCGCCCAGACAGCAGTCACACCCTCCACCGTCCATTCACCTTCATAAACAGCTTCTGAAAAAGCCACATACCGCCGAATGGCAGAAGGATTGGCAGTTTCCAGAACCATAACAGGAAAACCTGCCTGATACAATTTATGGATGGTACCTGTTGCCAAGTCGCCGCCGCCACGGACAACAATGGGAAATGGTGTTTTCATGGACGAATCACCTTACCTGCTTTGGAAAGGACTTCGGCGATACGATACATATTGGTCACAGAACCAACTGCCAATTTTTCAGACAGACCATAGTGGTTCAGACAAGTGCCGCAAGTGAGGATTTCGACCCCTTGTGCTTCCATGAGCTTCAGGTCTGCCAGTGTTTCCGCACCTTCCACAGACAATTTTGCGCCGCCGTTATACAAAACGATGGTTTCCGGCAGCTGATCCTGTTCTGTCAGAGCATATACAAAACCTTTCATCAAAATTTTCCCCAGCACATCGTCGCCTGTGCCCATGGTTTCCGCTGTCAGGGCAACCACCGTTCCTGCGCTTCTGCCATCGGGCATACAAACCACCGGAGCCGAATCTGGCTGTGTCTGACTGCCTGCTTCCACAGTGATGGTCACCACATAGCAGTCCCCGCTCTGTTTTTCGCTGACTGCTTTCATTTTTTTCTGTTCTGCCATTTTGCAGAGATTCTGCACCGCAATGGCGTTGTCTACCAGCACTTCCACAGTGCCTTCTGTCATACTTTCCAATACTTTTTTTGTTTCAATAACCGGCAAAGGACAAGTTTTTCCACGTGCGTCTACTCTTTCCATTTGTGTTTCCTCCTATAATACCACAATCTTCTGTGTCTCTTTTTTCACGACTTTTCCAACAATGCCGCAGGGCAAACCTAATGCCGCAATTTCCCCTAACGCCTGTTCCGCGTCCTCTTTTGGCATGCTCACCAGCAAACCGCCGGAAGTCTGAGGGTCAAAAAGCAATTCTTCCACCGCAAAAGGCACACCGCAAAATTCCACTAAATCACCTACATGGTTCCGGTTCCTCTGAGCTGCCGCTGTGAGGAAAAATCCGTCGGCATAAGCCAAACTTTCTGGAATGTGGGGGATACGGATGGAATCAATCTCCGCACTGAGCCCTTTTGCCAGCATTTCCTTCAAATGTCCCAGAAAACCAAAGCCTGTCACGTCCGTACAGCCGTGAACATCATATTTTCGAATGATTTCCGAAGCGTATTTGTTCAAAGTTGTCATAGAACGCACAGCCATGTCCATAGCTTCCTGAGCAGCCTCTCCCATGCGATTTGCCGTGCAGACAATGCCAATGCCCAAGGGTTTTGTCAGCAAAAGCACATCACCTTCCTGTGCGCCATCATTGGGAAAAATGCGGTCTGGATGAACAGTTCCCATGACAGACAGCCCATATTTCACATCCGCATCAGCAATAGAATGGCCGCCAGCGAGAGTTCCTCCTGCTTCGATGACTTTTTCACTGCCCCCCTGCATGATTTTCCCCAAAATGTTCAAATCCATTTTTTCCGGAAAACAAACGATATTCAGAGCTGTCCGCACATCGCCGCCCATGGCGTAAATGTCACTGAGAGCATTGGCTGCGGCAATCTGTCCAAAAATATAAGGGTCTTCCACCATTGGCGGAAAAAAATCCAATGTCTGCACAATGGCAGTATCTTCTGAAATCCGATAAACCGCCGCATCATCAGAGCTTTCAAAGCCAATGAGCAGGTTTTCATCTTTTTTCTCCGGTTTTGGCAGACGGGAAAGGACCCGTTCCAATACGCCAGCCCCCAGTTTTGCCGTACATCCGCCGCCTTTGCAAAATACAATTTCTTCCGGCATCATTTCACACCTTCCCTCTGAAAATAAAACGCAAACAAACGGTCTGCCTCTGTCTGCAAAGCAGAGAGGAAATTTCCATACCGCTGCATCATCTCTCTGCCTTCTTCCGTCACAACAGAACCGCCGCCGTCCTTGCCGCCGCTGCTGCGTTCCGTCAGGGCAAAGCCCAGTTCCTGTTCCGCCGTTTTCATCATTTTCCATGCTTTGCTGTAAGAAAGCCCCATTTTCTCCGCGGCTTTCTGCATGGAGCCCATTTCCTCTATGCCTTTCAAAAGCTGCGCCACACCTGGGCCAAAGGCTTTTTCCTCCCCCATGATGCGCACTTTCATATCATAATGTAAATCCTGTTTCATAAATCACCTCGTTATTCTTTTTAAAAAATAACGCTATCAAAAAGAAAAGCCTTTCGGCTCGATTTGTCTTATTATAGCAGTTTTTATTGCCTTTTGCCATATCCTTTTTGCATAATACTTTTGCGTATTTTTGCGTTTTCTGGTATGATAATAAAAACACCACTTGAAACCACTCATATTAAAGGAGGAATGGTATGGGACAATTTCTGTTTATCATCCTTTGTGTGACACTGGGTTATGTGGCTTATAAGCACGCTGGTGCCGTCCGCAGCGATGGCAGTGCCCTGTGCCGGAAAAATTGCGATGAATGTACAAGAAAATGCTGGATCATGAAAAAAACGGAAGACCAAAAATGATACGCACGCAAACGCGTGCGTATTTTTTATGAAAAAAAGCCGTGAACTCCCTTTTATGCTGAATCACAATATCTCCTGAAAATTTATTTTTTTCATTTACTGCATAGGGATTTTCCATAGTATCCCAATAAAAAAGTCCTGCGACATGCTGCCATTCAGACAGAAATTCACAGGACATATAAAACCATACAAAGTCAGCAATGATCTATTTCAAACATTTTCAGCCTTACAACATAAAAAAAGAAGCCTTGATTTCTCAAGGTTTCTTCAGTGCGGCTGGTGGGACTCGAACTCTCTAACATCATAATCATTCAAATCACAACAAAACCAGGAAAACTCAACTTTTCGTTGATATTCCGCCATTTGTAACATGTTTTACGGTCGCCATTTTTGAGATTTTCATATCATTTCTGAAACAAAACAATCACATATGCAACACGCCATGCAACACGCCATGCAACACGCCGCAAAAAATAGGTGTGTTTTTTTATTTATTTCTCTGCATAATCGCCATTGTCCGCAGCATATCATCACTCAGATGCAGTGCATTTTTGTCTGCATAACATCCATTATTGATCTGCTCCTGTACCATAGGCTTTGCCCATGTTGGCACTTCCTGGATTGTTTCATAATACTTTGTCACTTCTTCCACCAGCCTTTCTTTGAAATCGTTCCACATCTGCACATTATCCACCATGGGTGCCGGGCATTTTTTCCCGGTCACATCAAAATGCCGGATCACCCGTTCCACAGGCACACCATATTTTTTCATGAGCAGACGTACCAAGTCTGCGGCGTTCTGCAGTGTCTTTTCCGTGAAATCATATCTTCCGTTTTTCACTTTGTCGCAAAGTTCCACGGAAATGGAATTGCTGTTGGTACACTTCCCATAGAACTTCCCGCCGCCTGTCTGCCCGCAGTTTGGATATTTTTTCCCGCCTACGCTCCATGCAACATAATTGTCCGGTACGCTCTGGGTAATACTGTCACCGTCGACAAAATAATGAGCGGATGCGTTCACGACGTTGTTGTGGAAGTAATTCCCGTTCCCTTCGTCGCTGTCCCCATCGTTTGCCGTGTAGTGAATCACAATGTACTCGATCTTATTTCTCTTCCCGCCATAATTTGCAGGGTTCGCCAGATTGACTTTAATCTGTACCATTGTCTTCCTCCTTTCCCTTCTGGTACTGGGTACCAAAATAGAAAGCGATCACAACGCTGAAAATGGTCAGGAACTGTTCCCCACTGATATGCCCTGTAATAGACAGGTACGCAAATACCAATGTCAAAACCAGTGTCACAATGCTTTTCACTGTCAAAAGATTCTGAATATTCACTTCTTTCATTCCCATCCTCCTTTCACTTCTTTATTGCTCCTTCACATCCTGCGCCTATCAAAAACCCCAGGATAAATGCACATACAACTTCCAGCATCACACACCGCCTCCTTTGTTCTGCATCATGTTTTCATAGACAATTCCTCCTTGCGTGTTCTCTTTCACGGATTTCATGGTATACCCCGTCTTGCTAACGCCCCATGCCGCCCATGGCAGCGTCACCATAGCCGTCAGCCATGGAAAAGCCGCGTCAAATGATTTTAATACACAAAGATACGCTAGCCCCAATACACCCAATGTATTTACCCACAAAAGCGCCATTTCCATGTTCATGATTTTTTTTGAAAATTCTTTTTTCTTTTTCTTGATTACTTCGTATTCAGACAATGTTCTCCACCGCCTTTTGATGCAGATACTCCTTCTGCTGATGTTTCACCGCTTCCGCATATTCCAGCGCCTTGTGCATATCCCCGTTGCATTTTGCGTCAGGAATCCGCTGCACTGCCCTTGCCGTTGCTTCTCCCAGTGCCATGGCTGCATTGTTGCTGCGGATAAGATATAACTCAAACTGTTCTCTCGCCTTTTCTTTTTGCTTGTGCTCCTGGTCCCGCACTTTTCTTCTTTCTTCTTCCAACTTTTCCCGTTTCTGGATCTTATACATCGTGTACGCCGCCAGAAAGGAACAAATGGAAGAAAGCCCCATCATAATCAATTCCGCTTCCATACCCATCACCTCCCCTTCATCCTACCAAAAAAAGAGAGGGGTTTCCCCCTCCCTTCTTTATTCCTTTGGCAGTTTCAGTAGTGTTTCCAGTTTCCCGCCGTTTCTCTGGTATTCTGCCGCGGCTTTGTTCATTTCTTCTGTATTTCCTTCACCTTCCGCCTTCCAGTATGCGTCATAACACCGATTTCTCATACTGGCTCGAATACTCTTGTCCTCTTTCCCCGCAGCATTGAGCAATCCCCAAACTTCGTTATAGGTTCCTCTGCTTCCGTTCCAAAAGGCGTTAAACAGCAACTCATAGCTTACCATCTCATCCGCTTCATCTTCTTCCCAGAAGTCCTGCGTGATGGTTTCAAAAGTATCTTCATCATCCTCCCCGTATAATTTGTCATGCATGCTTTCAATGGCACTTGTCACATTTCTTGCGTAGTAGTTTTTATTTTTTAATTGTTCCACAATATCCACATATCTGTCTGCGTCTCCTTTATGGAAAGCTTCCGCCCCCTCTTTTGTCAAAGGATCGTTTTTCAGCAGTTCCTTTTCCCTGCTGTCTATGGCAGAATCCAACTTGTCATTGGGAAGTCCATTGTTCACCATATAGTTATACAGCTTTGTGGCTTCTCCAAGTTTTCCTGATAGCTTCGCCTCCATCATCGCGTCAATGACTGTTTTGAATTGGGAACTTTCTACTTCTTCCTCTTTTTCCCAGAAGTCCTGTGTGATTTTGTCAAATGTTTCAATATCCTCCTCTCCATATTTGTCTTCATACATGCTGCGAATGGTGCTTTCAATATTTTTCTGGCTGTATTTCTTCCGCAGTTCATCCAGTTTTTGTGTATATGTGTCATAATCCTTTTTGGCGTATGCTTCCACCGCCTCCATCGCCGCACTGTCTTTTTTGATTTTTTCCTTTTCCTTGCTTCCCAGTTGGCTTTCCATTTTCTCATTGGAAATCCCGGCATTTACCATCTCGTTATAAATTCTGGTTGCCAGTTTATCATTTCCGCTCAGTTTGGCATCAATCATCATTTTTACATACATGGAAACATTCTTTTCACTGCCCAAGGCGTATGTCAGCTTTTTGTTCCCGTACTGTGTTTCCAGCCCCATAGCCTGATTGATCACAGTATTTTTGATTGCTTCCATATCACGTTTCGCACTGGCAATGGGTAGCCCTGTTGCCTTGGAAAGACTGGCTGCTGTATTGGCAAGGACTGCTGTGAACGTATATGGGCTTTCTCCTTTTATGTATTGCATCAGCACATTTCCGCTTTTGATGATGTCACTTACCCATCCAATATCTGTTCGCTGGACTGTGTACCCCTGCAGCAGAGAAACTACATCTTTCAAGTATGGAATGTAGGTGAATGGATTTGTATTCTGTCCCACATTGGAAGATAAAAACGCCATAACCTTCTCGCCGCCGCCTTCTGCCTTTTCATAATCTCCCCGAAAAGCTTCAAGCCATTTTTCCGCCCATGTTTCATCGTCGTCATCATCCCGCAGCGCATCCACCACCGCCGCAGCCGCCGCAACAGCTACCGCGTTGAACGTCAGCGTCACAAATGACCGCACCACCTTGTTTCTGTTCTCTTTGGTGTTGTCCTTCATCAGTGCCACAATGCTATTTCTCATCATGTTGTAAGTCTTAATTGGTTCCCCCATAAAAGATGTTGTCATTTGTTTGTATATTGTCTTTTCCCGCATGATCTGGCTTCTGTGCAGCATACTATCCACTACCTGCGTGCGGTTTATTATTTCGGAAAACCGCTCGCCCACTTTTCTGTCGAACCGTTCTCCTTTCAAGTCCGGGTATTTATCACGTGTTTCCATTTCTACCGCTTTCCAGATTCTACCCCATGTGAATTTATCACCCCATGAAGCCATTACCATGCTGTAATCAGAAAGTTTTCCAAGGATACTCTGCCCACGTATCCTTTCTTCAAGCCCTCTGGCAATGTTCATGTCATAATGTCCCCATTCCTTCCACTGGGCTATGGGTGCATATTCGTATATTTTTTCAAAGTCATTTTTTCCTTTTGAAAATGCCATCATCAGATACTTGGGAGAGATCATGTCTGCCGCCCGGACAATGCTCACCGGCTGTTGAATCGCTACTCGCAAGTTTGCCCCAACACTTGCCCGCTTCATGTTGGAAACCAGTGTTTTTGTAATGGGTGCTTTTTCTCCTGTGTTTACGCTCTGAATATCATCCAAAAATTTACCAATGTAGGAAATGGCTCCTCGTCCCATAGTTCTTACGATTTCCTTTTTTACACTTTCTACTTCCTGTACGCCTTCTTCCCTGCTGTGTTTTTTGTATCCCATAAATTTATTCCAGTCTGAAATCACAGGTACAAAAGCGTTGTAGCTGCTCATCTGGTCGATCTGCCTTGCAAATACCGTGAAAAAGTCCTCTATTACAATGGGGTTTTTCGCCTGGTCGTTTGTTGGTCTTGTCATACCGATGTTGACAATCGCCTTTTGTTTCTGGTTCGGATCGCCAAATACATTGTTGATGTAGTCTTTGTCGCTGCTGATCGGGAAATATCTCTGGTCATTGAATTTTTTATACCCAAACATTTCCATGCTCGTTTCATTCCCCCAACCGCCGACCACGTTGGAAAGGAAGTCCTGGGCTTTTTCCACCACTTCTTTTTGCTTGTCCGTCAGCGTGTTGAAAATATCTTCCAGCTCTTTTCTTGACGGCTGATAAGGCTTGAAATTTTCCAGTCTGGTTTCCGCCTCTTTCTTCGTCATGCGTTTTAATTTGTTGAAGGCTGTTTTGAAGCCACCTGTCAGCAAATGTAAAATCCCCTGATTCCTTCTGTATGTGGCATATAGGCTCATCACTTCCGCAGGAGTCATATAAATATCTCTGCCGCCGATTTTGTATAATGTCGGTGTTGCCGTACTCCATGCAGCCGCTTCCTTTTTGGCAACAATACCGGAAATGAATTTCTCTGCTTCCGCTTCGTGCCGGATTTTCCGTTCAAATCCTTCTTCTGTCGCTTTAAATAACGTGTTTCTTACAGAATCCCCCATGCCAGTGAAAAAACTGTATGGATCTACCAAATCCATATTGAAGAAATCCAAAACCTGTCTGGTCCGTCCTTCCTGTATCGTGTTTTTCATTTTCTGACTTTCTGACAAAAATTTCTCACTGACTTCTCGCACTTCCACCTGTCGGAATAATGAAATAAATTTATTGGCGTTTGTAATCCGCTTATGGATGCTCCGCAATATATCCGCCAGTTCTTTCATCTCATCTGCCGGAAGGTTTTCCAAATCAAATCCATTCGGATATTTACCAATGAATTCATTCATGCTGTCAATGGTCTGTTCATCATGCTCCACAAAAAAATCTGCTTCTTCTTTTCCATCCTTTGGTCTGAACCGTTCCAGATCTTTGATTGCCTGAAACAGATCGTTTTGCATGATCATGATTTCTCCATCACTTGTCCCGATTTTTGTCAGAAGTTCCTTCAGTCCCTTTGTCATTTCCTCCGGCACATGATAGGTGTCTGTTGGCTTCGTGATCCATTTCAGCATTTTGTTTGTTTCCTGCTCCACGACCCGGCGATACTTTGCGTATTTCCTTCTTTCGCTCTGCTTCTTCTGCCGATCCTGCAACTGAAATTTTGCTTCTAACAATCTGTCGTATTTTCTAATGGCTCTTTCTCTTTGTTTTTCTTTGCTTTCTTTTAACCTTTGTACTTGTTTTTTATAACGATTGATTTCTTTATTGTTTTCTCTCAAGATTGCCTGACAAGCCTGTACCCAAAGGTCTTCTCTTTCCAGCACTTCATCCATTCTCTGTTTTAGTTCTTTTTTGTCTTTTTTCAGTTCCCTGATTTCCGCCGCTGTCTTTTTCCCCTCTGCTATCAGCCTTGCCAGTTCTGTTCTTTGCGCCTCCACCATACTGTTTTTATGTGCTTTCCACTGTGTTTCCAGCTTCTGACGCAATTTGTATTTTTCTTCCAGCAGAACATCCACCTGATGGATATATTTTTCTCTTTCCGCTGCCAGCCTCTTGTTTGCTTCTGCCCTTGCTTTCTCCATCTGTTCTTCATGCCGCTCTTTCATTTCCTGCCGCATTTTGTTTTTCGCCGCTTTGAGCTTCTGATTTTCAATCTGTAGCTGCTCTACCTTCTTTTCGTATTTGTCCGCAAAGGTAGGCTTCTGCATCTCGATGTCAAAATACATCTCCCACAGATCATAAGCCGCATCCATGGCGTATTCGTCCAGATTCATGCCATAAGGGTTTTCGTAGATAGGCTGTAAACTATCCACAGTATTGGCTAAATCTATGAGAATATCTACCTGTGTTTTTACGTTTCCTTCTTTCAATAACCCCGGGTATTTTTCCGCCATCTCCTGATAAAACACATCCGCCGGAATGCCGCTCTGCCTGCTCAAATTCAGCTTCCCGAAATTCCGCTTCCTGAATTCGATATATCCTCCATAATATTCCAATTCTTCCAGCATGCTGTCTGTCACTTTGATTTTTGTCTTGCGTACTTCGTTCTTGAAGTCCTTGTACGCGTCGGAAAGGTCTGTGTTCAAAACCTTGCTTTCGGATAAAGCGTCATACGCCAGCTTCTGCAATGCGCCCATGACCTGCTGGAAATCCACTCTGTCCCCGGCATTTGCCACATAGTCCGCCAAAGCAACAAATTTTTCTGTGAAAATATCTACATCGTATGTACTGTTGATTGCTTTCAGCCACTTTCTGACGGCTTTCTTCGCGCTCACTGGATCATGTACCGCGTCTTTCGTAATTTCAAGCTGACGGCGCAGGGCTTCATTGGCTTCTTTCAGTGCTTCATTTTCTTCTACCAAAGCGTCGTAGGCTTCTTCACGGATGGAAAACAGCACGCTTTCTCCCAATTTCGTTTTTCTTCTTGTATTTCCAAAATGATCCGCCACGCTTTGCGGCAGAATGTCTGAATAAAGTATATTGACTTCCTCTAATAGGTCTTTTATACTGATGGTAGAGCCTGATAAGGAGGGGGCGGAATCGCCTCTAGCCTTGGCCGCGTTCCCATTTTTTATGGGATTGGCGGAGGGCTCTATTTTTTTTGCCTTTGCTGAATATAAAACATCTATATATTCCAGTCGGTTTGTTCCGTCAGGAAAAATGTTCACAACAAAATATGCCGGATAGCCGTTCCCCTGTTCGTCTTCTCCATATCCAAGTAAAACATATGCTTCATCTGCCTCATCCCTTTTCTTTAACCGATTGATTTCTACCGCATTTTCCAAAATTTCACCCAATTTTGTCATCATCACAGCAGTTTCTTCCCATTTTCTCTGTAAGGAATGCTCGATACCGCCTCGACCAACCAAAATTTTCCTGTCTATATCCGCATTGTAGACATATTGTTTTTCTTCCGTATTATCAGGATGATTTCTCGATCGTACACTCTGTTTTGCTATGGGATAAACATCTTTTCGCTTCTTTCCATCCATTGCGTGACTATCCAGCTTCACAACGGGTATATCCGCCTTTTCAATCAAGCTGTCATAGGAAATATCTTCCTCCCGAATGGAAAACCGCACATTCCCTGACAAACTCGTTTGTCTTCTTGTATTGCCAAAATGATCCGCCACATCCTGTGACAAAATATCTGAGTATATCGCATTGACTTTATCCAGCAGTTCCTCTATACTGATGGTGGAGCCTGGTGTGAGGAGGGGATTTTTCCCTGCAATCATTGACGCGTTATTAGCGTAGGGCTCCATTTTTTGTGTCTTGGATGAATATAAAACAGCTAAGTCTTCCACGGTTACATTTCCGGTCGGATATTCGTTTACCACAAAATAAGTTGGATAATCTGCTCCATTTTCATCCTTACCATAGCCCAGCAGCACATAGGCACGCTTCACGCCTTCTCTTGGTTCCAGTTCATTGACCAGAATGGCATTTTCCAATAAATCCCCTAGCTTTGTCATTGCGATACCACTTTCAACCCATTTTCTTTGCAAAGCATGCGCAATACCTTTTTTTCCTACCTGAATATCTTTTTCGATATCTTTGCAGTAAATATATTGTATTTGGTCTGTATTACGAGGATGTTTTTTATCTCTGACGCTTTTTTTTGCTTTTTCTACAGCATCTCTTCTTTCTTTGCCATCCATGCTTGTGCTGTCCAAATATGTGATCTTCATATCCGGTTTTTGTATCAAACGATCATAGGAAACATTTTCCTCCCGAATGGAAAAATAAATATCCATGTCATTTGTTTGAGAAACATCCTTGACTTCTCTTTTCCCTTGTGCTACGCTTTGGTCAGAGGAATCTTCTTGGATGGCGTTGACGGTATCATTGCCAACGACGGCGGTAGAAGATTCCTCTTTTAATTTGAACTTCGTTCTTTTCAAATCTTCTACATCATAAAACAAATACCTTCCTGCTGTCGTAATCCCTACAATCACTTTTGCGACATACTGGTTATCACCTGACTGTATCAGTGTTTCCCCATGCAAAAATTGAACAATTTTGTCTTTTCTATCATGTTTTAAGTTCTCATCTGCTTTCCAATTTGTTGCGGCAACAATGGCATCATCTATATATGCCGCAAGACGCATTTTATCTCCATAGGCTTTTTTATCCACTCTATACAGTCGTTCTGCATCATTAGAGCGTGTATATTCATCTCTGCTTTGTTTGTTCACATGATATTTCAGATGATCTACCACAATTCCATTCTGAAAACGAAGCAAACTTTCCACCGCTGCTTTTCTCGCTTTTTCCTTTTCTGTTTTGTTCCAGTTCTCAGTATCTACATGGCTCAAAATATCATTGTCTACCACTGCGACCTTTTTTCCATCTTCTGTTTCCCGGATAGAAAACCGCACACCTTGCACACGATTGAGTTGCTGCACTCTGCTTTCTTTGCTTCCCGCTTCATATTCCAGAACTTGAGGAATTTTGTTTTCCACTTCCTTTCGCAGATCCACCTCAAGATCATCAGGTACTACCGCCGCTGCCACTTCCGCAAATTCTACTACACGTTCCGGCTTTGCCTCAAAGAAATCTGTTGGCATTTCCTTAATTTCTTCCAAAACTCTCGCTGTTTGTTCCGCCAGTTCCATAGAAATGGGATATCCTGCTTTTCTCAGATTCTGCTGGATCTGCCGGGCACTCGGTACCCCCTTTGCTTCCTCCGCCATGTTCTGAATCTGTTCACCAATATCCTCCATTTCATAAACCTCATTGATGCCAGTTTGACTGCCTGTATCATAAATTTCTTCCAACACACCAAAAAGCCGCTGGTTCATTTCTTCTCGCAGTGCCTCGAATTCTTTCTTGGGCAAATGCTCCAGTTTTTCTCTTGCTTCCTTGATCTCGCCAAGAGAAACGAATCTGTTTGCCATGGCTGCCCGCATAGTGTTTTCTCCCATAAACCCTTGGGCATTTTTTCCACTTTTGGTCTGTGCCTGCATGGTCCGCACCAGTTCTTCCAGAAACGCTCTTGTTTTGCCGTATTCCTCTTTATCCAGCATGGGAAACATAGGCGTCCATGCGTCTGCGTCAAACACCTTGTTTCTTGCGTCTGCCGGATCAATGGTATCTTTCCGAAACACCAGTGAAATTTCCCCAAAATCCTCCGCCGTGGCATCGCTTTTTGTAATAGCAATGCTCGGCATGGGAATCCCCTGCAAATCTAAAAGTTTACGTAGTTTCTCACCAGTCAGATTATGGACCGCAATCAGGTCTTTCGTTTCTTCTATGGGTTCTTTCAAGGAAAATCTATTTTCTGATTCTCTTTCTTTTCCATTGTCTTCTTTTTTTGACTGTGTTATATTTTCCATAAGAGGCAGATCGTTTTTATTTTTATAGGAGAGACGAACTTCGGTTCCAGGTACTTTGGGGTCTGCCTCTAAATTTATGTCTGAAAAAACTTGTTTTCTATTTTTTATGCTTGTCTTTTCCCCTCTCTGCATTTCCCCGGCGGTCTTCATTTCCTCTGCCAGCATTTTTGCCATTCTTTCTGTAAAATCAATGTCTTTTTGCAGTTGTGCGCCAAAAGAAGAAAACCGCCCGTCTGTAACCAGACTTTTCAGTGTCTTTAATAAGCTGTCCACAAAATCCTTCAGTTTTTCCAGAACCGAAGGATTTTCTTTTTTCAGCTCTGTCACAAGGGCTCGCATGGCTTTTTCATTTCCTGCCACTTCCGCGAAAGCGTCCGCTACCATCTCCTCCAGAATCTGGTCAAAGTCGATTTCCCGCCCCTCTTGCTGGTACGCTTCCCCATACATCTTTTCATATTTTCTGACATAGGTTTCTAAATCCATGCCTTTCATAGCAGCTGCCGTGGAAAATACCGCCTGCCGCAGTCGGTCAAAGCCCTCCGGGCTTGCGTCCCTGATGAAGTGTACACTCTCATGGAATAATGTCCCGGCAAACTGCCCGCTGTCCAGAGCGATGGTGATTCTCCCTTTGTTTCTGTCAAAGGTGCCCCTTACGCCTTCTTTCAGCTTGTCCACGACCCATACTTCCGCCCCCGTAGTTTCACTCACCAAATTGGCAAGGGCTTTCTGCCCCTCTGTAATGGCTTCTGTTTCCAGCACCACCCCAGGGATGTCTGTCATTTTCCCTGTCCCCTGTAAGCGCATTTCCAGATCTTCTTTCCTGTCCAGTGCGCCTGCTTCATACGCCCTGTTCAAAAGCATCTTGTCCGCTACCGCTGTTTCCGCTGTCTGTTTGATGTCGCTTTCTTTAATTCCCGTCAGTCCTGCTGTGTAGTATGTCTGGAACGCTGGAATGAAAGATGTGTCCCCTCTCCGTTCCGCCTCCTCGTTAACAACTTTCTGCCCTTCGGTGTAGTAGTACTTTTCACCGAAATTCCGCAGGGCTGTGTTTTCCTGTCTTTGCTCCATGGATGTATTTTCGCTGTTTCCCATCACATTTCCCTGTTCCGGCAACACATTCCCCTGTGTTGTCCCTTCCTGCACTTCTGCCTTTCCTTGGCTTCTCATGTCGTTTATTCTCTTTGTCACTTCTTTTCCCGCGTTTGTCATGGCTTCCCTTGCCACACCTGCTGGATTTCCTGCCATTTCCAGTGCGTTTCTTCCTTTCGCACGGCTCAGGCCGCCAATACCGCCGGCAATGACACCGCCGCTGGCAGCACCGATTGCCCCGCTGTATATTACTTGTAAAAATCCTTGCTGTAATGCTGTTTTCACAGCTTCGCTTTCTGTTGCGCCGTTTTCCATGGCTGTCTGTGCGATCTGCTTCATTTGGCTGTTGTCACCTAAAACAAGCGTATCCGCTACGATATTGGTAAATTCTGATGTTGCTTCTTCCAATCCTTCCGATGCGCCATGGGGCATGACTTCCCACAGAAATTTCGCCAACGCGCCTTTATCAGCGATTTTGTCGCTCAGTTCAAACAAACCGGCATACCCCAATTTCTTGGCAATGGCATTTGCGCCATATTTGAATAATCTGTCATATCCCAGTTTTTCTGTGATAGCTTCTGCCGCGCCTCCTGCCAGACCATACATGACTGCTTCGTCTGTTGTGCCGCCTCTTTCCAGTGCGTCTTTGGTGTTACCTGCTGCTGCCCCTGCCGCCATGACATAAGGTGTCGCAGGTCCCAAAAGTGCTGCCTGTGTACCCCAGTCAAAAATACCCAGACCAATATCCTTAAACACCTTATTTGCCCCGGTACTCTGTCCCATAAGCCCTTCATAAAGTCCTTCATTCATGTTCACGCCGCCCATGAGTGGGTGATATGGGTCAACGGGCTTGTCCGCTCCTTCCATTGCCAGTGCGTATGCCGCCCCAGCCGCCTGTCCAATATTTCCCACTGCACGGGCATACAGTGCCGCTGCTGTGCTTTCCTCTGCCAGCTTCTTTGCGTCTTCCTGTTTCTGCATGGCTGCCCTCTGGTTCACATCCATTTCCAGTGCGTCCAGATATTCCTGTGCCTTTTCCACCTGTCCTCTATCCCTGTAATACTTGTAAACGGCTGCTTCCCGGTCTGTCATGTAGTCATAATTTGTCCGTACTTCATTACGTTTTAGCGTTGGATTGACAGTACCGCCGCCCCCGGTGTCCGGCAGGATCAGCTTACTCACATCCCCCTTTGGCGGAATCACAGTCGGCAGTTTTGCCCCCATTTCCAGTGTTTTTGCTCTGTTCCTGCTTTCTTCCAAAGCCTGACTATATGCTTTTGCTGTGTTCTCTTTTCTTTTCAGCACCGGATTTTCCCGTACATTTCCGTAGGATATTGTCGGGTTTACTGTCCCTCCTGTTACTTTTGGCTTTGTTGCTTCTCTGTACTGGTCAAATAATTTGAAACTTGTATTCAGCGCCGATCCTGTATCAATGGCAGGAATATCTTTTCTTTCTTTCCATGCCTTATTTTTAATTTCTTCGATAGAACGCATACTTTATCACCTCATTTTTCCATGCTGTTTTTGAAGTCGTTATAGTCCTGTTCTGTAATAATCCCTTTTTGCAGCATATTGTTCACCGCATCATCAAACAAAATGCTATCTCCGTGGATCATATATACACTCATCAATGCTGCCCGTGCTTTGTTTTTTGCATTGCTTGTGCTACTTGATGTACTTCCTGTACCTGTTCCTTTACTCTTGCTGCTACTGCTTTTTTTACTGCTGCTGCTCTTTCCGCTCAGTGCTTCCTGTGCTTTTTTTATGGCTGCATTTCCCTGTGCCCGTTCCACTTGCTGTAAAAATTCCAAATATCTGGTATCGTATCCCAGTTCTTTTAATGCCTCAATATCTCCAATTGCCAGAGCGTTGTCGATGGCGTTCTGTCTTTCTTCCTGCGTCATCTGCCATTTTGTTGTACCTTCGTTGAAATCAAAATCTCTGTCACTTTCAAAAATGCCTCTGTCAAATTCGTTTTCGTAGTTGTTCTGTCCCATAGCCGCCAGCATTGCATTATAAGCAAAATCCCTGTCCGCCTGTGAAAATCCTCTTTCTGTGGCATACTGTCCAAACAACCTGCTTTCTTCCTGCTGCAACGCACTCATCTGGTTATACAGATCTCCCAACTCATCCCGGTATCTGCCGTATGCTGTCTGTTCCAGCTGTGGCACCACATCATTCAGTCCTTCCAAATAACGGTCGTAACTCTGCTGTGCCGCTGTCGCGCCGTATGTACTGCCGTAACCGCCTGTCATGGCTGCCGTCTGCGCCGCTGTATCCTCCATGGCTCTTTTCCCTTCTCGGATATAACTGTCTCTGTACTGCTGGTACATGGGATCGTCCATCAAATCATATTCAAATGGATCACGGTTCCCGATTTCGTCCAGAATATCTTCGATTTCACTTTCATACTTCGGTGTCCATGTAGGCGCGTTCCCCTTGTATGCCCCGTTCAAACGGTCAAAAATCGCCTGTATATTGTCCTCCTGCGCCGCACTGCTCGGCTTTACATATGTTGGACTGTACTGTCCGCTCATGCCGTCTGTGCCGCCGCTGTAACTGCCATAATATTTTCTGATGTTCTCCGCCCGATTGTGTGCTGCATCCTTTTCCTCTTTTGTCGTTGCGTTTGCCCAGTCCTGTCTTGCCTTGATGATTTCTTCCAATGCCCCAAAGTTCTGCCGTCCCAGGTCCATGTCCGCCTGTCCCAGCTTCAAATTTGGATTTTCCTTCAAATACTCTTCCAGTGTTTTTGCCATATCGTCCGACCTCCTTTTTTCTTTTCATTCTAAAGAAATCAGACGCAAACTTCCCCCAGCCCCTTTTTGTGGAAAAGGTCTATTGTCATACCTTTTCCGTCTGTGTTATATTGAACCCAAAAGGGGGAATTTTCGTGTTTCTGTTTCGCAGCGCAAAAATAAAAAAACGCATGGAAAAACTCTGGTCTTTCTGTGCGTATCACATTTCTGAATATGAAAAACAATGCTCTCAGTCTGTGCCTTCGGCTCTGCCGGATCTGAAAAAACAGGTGTGGAACATGATGGAATCTTTTTCGGATGAAATTTCCACATGGGATGATAACTCCGTTGATTATGACACCATTTCCCGTACGCTTCTTTCTCATTCTGCTTTTGACCTGCTCACCAGCGGGAAATATCATATTTCCCCCGGCATGCTCAATCCCATGTCCTGTGCAGCAAAAATCAAGACTGTCTATGAAAAAAATATGGAACATGCTGTGCAGTCTGGCGCGATCACCACAGAAGAAATGGGCTGATATGATCGGTCCTTTTTTTTGCATAAAAAATACCCCGCCTTCCAGCAGGGTATTTTTCAGTTTCTTCTTTTTTGGAATCCGCAGGCGGAATTCACTTCCGCCGAGGACAGAAACAGAAGTTTCAAGACAGAATGTCGCTGGAACTTCTTGTTTCCTCCTCTGCCTCCAACTTTGCGGCTTGAAGGCAAAGCCTGAGACGCAAAGTTTCTTCAAAACAAAAACAGCACCTTATGCATCTGGGCAGGACTTACCCTGCACCCCATCTTCCGCACGTCCACTGTATGAATAGGCACTTCTATGGTTTCTTCCAGAATCCTGTCTGTTTCTGCCTTCCATGTGTTTCTGTCCTTCGTTGCTTCCTGCAATTCCCTTTTCACTGCTTCCGCCGCCCGGTTCAGCTGCAAAGCGTTCCCCAGCATCAAAAGCGCCGCTTCTGCTTCCATTTCCTTTCCGTACAGCTGCGCCACGCTGTCCAGACTTTCGATGATAGCTCTTTTCTTCAGTTTCATGCTTTCCCCTCCAATGCTTCTACTCGTTTATATAACTGCTGTATCATGTAGGTGTTCAGTGCCACAAATTCCCCATACCTCAATGCGTATCGGTAGTCCACGATTTCTGCCCCTTCTAACGGTACACCGCTTCTTGTTACTTCTGAATATTCTGGACTTTTGATAAATCCCGCAAAGTCAAGGCTGGTCAGCCCATTGGCTGCCAGATTTTCTTCGATGTCCTGGGCAATGAATCCGATGTGTAATCTGTTGCTTGTGCCGTTGTTCATCTTGTAAGGCGTCGGCTTCAGCTCTAAGAAAAACTTTTCGTATTTCGTCAAATCGTATGTGATGCTGTTTTTCTTTCTCCGGTCAGATGTGTTGATGGTTCCCACCTCGGCATATACCTCACGCCAAAGCCTAGATGATGTTCCCAGTCTGGATACCGCGTCTGTACCGCAGTAAAAGTTCAGATCCGTCACATAATAGTCTATGCCCGTTGTGAATACCACATCATAAGACGTACAGTACACGGCGCTGTTCCCGTTTGTCATTCTTGCGCCCCTGTCTGTTGCAATGAAAAGACTGCTTTCCGTGGCATCTGTCATCATGATACCGTATGTCCTGCCTTCGCCGTCGTCCCCTCTTCCGTATCCGATGTATCCCCCTTCGTATTTTGTGTTATAGCTATCCTCGTAAACAGTCATCAGCCCGCCTAAGGCGATATAGTCCGCCAGTATCAGACCGGTTGTGATGTTGTCCCCGTTGATGGTTGTTTTTCCGCTCTGCTCAAGGTCGTTAAATGTCACGAATCCCGTAATATCCACTTCCTCTGCCACCAGCTTTGCCATACGGCTTGTCAATGTAAAGTTAGAAGCACTTGTTCCACTTGCCACAATCCAACTGATTTTATCCGCCTCTTGGCTCACTATGGACAATTCCCCATCAATGTTCGCAACCGTGCTTTTAATGCCGTCAGTGGTCTGTTCCAAAATGGAAATATTCCCCTCCATATCTGCCACAGTAGATGAAATCCCATTCACTGTCTGTTCCAGCAGAGAAAAGTTCCCCTCTAAGTCCGAAACCAGAGAAGAAATCTTCCCCTGCTCCACCTGTAAACTGGTAAGCCCTTTCTCTGTTTTGATGTAGTTCTGGAAGGCACTAGGTGTATAGTTCTCCTCTGGGTCGATGTTCTGGAACATGTACCGCAGTTTTTCATCCAGTAGGGCAAGATAATTGAGTATCTGCTGTCGTTCTTTTCTATCGTCAATTCCTCCCATATCCGGTAATTGGATCCCGCTGTAAATAGCCATGGCATCACCTCCGTTCGTTGCTGCCGCTGGTGAGATAAATGGTCATATCCTGCAAAATCGCTGGACCGTAGCCCGCAAAGCGTAAACGGAAATGGTCACATCGTCTGGGAATCACAGGCACATTTACAACATTTGTACGCATGCCCCCGATCTGCTTCAATCGCTGCCATGCCTCCGTGCTGTCGTACTGGATGTAGATTTCCACCGCCGCCCCATTGGGTACCATCATGCGGATAGAAAATCTCGACACGAATTTACTGTCCGGCATATTGTAAGTAAAATCGTTTGTTTCCCCATACCACTCAATGACTTCTTCGTCCGTTCCTTCCATGGTCTTGATGGTGTTCCCGTCCAGATAGTACAGCACACTGCCGTATGTGGAAAAATATCTCCCTTTTGTGTTGTCCTCCCTGTGCCATAGTCCCTTTGCTGTGTCGTAAACAAAAAGCCCGTTTTCCATTGAAATATAGTATTTGTTTCCCATCCTTCCCGCTTCTGCTGCGCCATATCCCGCTTCCAGCACCGCCCCCACATCCGTGGGCAATGCCCCTTGAAAACTCATGACGCTGCTTTCTGACTTGTAGTATAAAACCTCGTTGACGATGCAAAGACTTCTCCCGCATCCCTTGGCAACGCCCCGCAGCATCCCTTCCACGATTTGAAAATTGGAAGGGCGATTGCCATATACCTTGTAAACGGCATTTTCTTTCCAGAACATCACATATCCCAGATAGGTGATAGCTCCTGTAAAATCCCCGTCGCTGGCGATGGTTGCGGCATAGCTGTCACTGCTCACCCCGTCAAAGCAATTGAAGTTCCGAAAACTTCCCAGCTTCGATGCGTAGATCTCATGATTTTTTGAGGAACAACCCCATAAACGGTTTTCGGATACGGTGTAAAAATCCATGTCTGGCACTGTCCGCTTGATGGTGATGGGCTCCGTCTGGCTCCCGTCCTTGTCGATGGGTCCCACGATGAGAATATACCCGTCTCCCACATCCTTCAGCACCGTGGTTTTGTTCAGGCTTTCCACGTTGAAACCGCTGATTTCCACGCCGTCCCCCGTTTCAAATCCCTTGTTGATGCCATCCGCCTCGATTTTGACGTAAATCTGCCCTTCTGCGTCCAAATCCGTTTCTGTCAAATAAGACTGCTTATAAGTAACTGTCCCTGTGGAAGTGTAGCTGTTTTCCATGCTCTCCCACTTGCCGTCTGCGGTGTTGTAAGAAATCTTGTCCGGGAAAATCAGGATATATGCCCCCATGGAAAGCAGCGTCTTTTCGCTGTCCGTCACATCTCCAACTTTCTTCCCATCGTAAAAGGCTTCTGTGCCGTCCACATAGAACATCTTCTCCCGCACCAAAAGCCCGTTTGCCTTTGTCAGCTTCTGTACGGTCCCTCTCGGCTTTCGGATGGACAGATAGGGGAAATGGTCAGAGGACAGGTTTTGCATGTCCACAAATGCCCCCTGGGACGCCGTATCCAGTACATTGATCCCCTGGAAGGATACCAGCCTGTCCGATACGGCTTCCCGTCCGCTCAATCTTGGTAAACGCATCTCACCACCCCCTCAATGGGATCATACCACATAAATTCGTCTGCTTCGGCGTGTGTGTCTGCAAATAGTGTGCCTGGAATTCTTCCCACGACTGATTGTATAAAACCATGCTGTCGTTGTATCTGCCGGAATCCCCGTTGTAAAAATCCATCATACTGATGAGATAATACACATATATGTTCGTAAATGGAACGGGAACCACCAGCTCCCGCTCCTCCTGTCCTTCCGCAAAGGGTACAAATACAGGTTCTTCTCCTTCGTATTTGCTCAAAATGTCCTTGTAAATACGACCCTCCACCGTGTTCACCATACGGATTTTCTCCGCGTCTGTAAAGGCGTTTGGGCGGAGCTGGTCGACGGTTGTTAAAAGTTCACGCAGGTTCAATTTATTTCCCCCATTCTACAGTTAATATTCCTTAAATCCAGTAAATAATTACCCATTTTATTGCTTTCATGTATCAATCAGTAATTAGCTTTTATACTATGATATAAGTGAAAACCTTATCTCCTCTATCAAATTGGTCTACATGTCTAAACGTAACCATTTCATTTGTTCTCTCTATAAAATCTAAATAATTATCCGGATTGCCAAATCGGTCATTTACCGTATCATTAATATTTTCTGTTGAAATTCCGCATTGTAATAGTTCCTGATCAATTGCCTGATAGAGGATTACAATTTGATTTTTAGATTTAATTGGAATTTTGATTTCATATATTGTAAGTTTTCCCTCTTTTTTTCCACTCACACTTATCGTTTTCCATTCTGGCGTTGCTTCCATCGGAATCTCTCCCACCTTTTCCGCATATCCCCGAAACGTAGTCCCTTCCGGCACTTCCACGCCCTTTGCCACAATGGCATCTTTAATAGCATCTTTTGTCCCCTGTAAGTATGTCAATTTTTCTGTGGTCGTTCCCATCAGATCACCTCCCCATTGATGGCATCCAGTGTGGTATTCAAATTTCCCAGATTGCCCAGTGTTGTGTTAAATTCTTGTTCCGTTCCGGTAAACCCGTTTTCCGCCGCTGCCGTATAGGCGCTCTTGCCGTCTGCGCCCTTTTCTCCCGGTACACCCTGTGGTCCTTGTGCGCCTGTATCTCCTTTTGCACCAGCTTCTCCCGTATCTCCTTTCGGACCTGCCGGACCTTGTGGTCCCTGTTCTCCTGTTTGACCCTGTGCGCCAGTGTCTCCCTTTGGTCCTTTCAATGCTGCCAGTTGTTCTTCTGTGAAATCTGCGTATGTAAATGGATCTCCCTTTTCCCCTTTTGGTCCTTGCTGTCCCTCGTCACCCGGATCACCTTTTGGTCCTGTTGGTCCTGCTGGTCCTTGAATCCCCTGTATGCCTTGCAGTCCTTGTTCTCCTTTTGGACCTTGCAGCCCTGTGTCACCTTTCTCCCCTTTTGGACCTTGTGGACCTGTTGAGCCAGTATCTCCTTTTTCTCCTTTCAATGCTGTAAGCTGCTCCTGCGTGAAATCGTCATATGTGAACGGAGCCCCTTTATCACCCTTATCACCTTTGAGACCTTGTGGTCCCTGTGCACCTGTATCACCCTTTGGACCTTGTGCCCCTGTGTCACCTTTTGGTCCTGCCGGACCTTGTGGTCCCTGAATTTTCCCGTTATTTCTCCAATCCTTCAAAATCCCGTCATACACATAAATGTCGTATGGATCAGCGCTGCCGACGCCGTATGCGTCCCCCGGTTTTGGCGTTTTGACTGCCTGTTTCAATGCGTCCAGTGTCCCATAGTACCCCAGAATTTGCAGTCCTTTCCCCGTTTCTCCGATGGGACCTTGTGGACCTGTCGGACCTGCTGGACCTTGTGGACCTGTTTCGCCCTGTGGTCCTTGTGGACCTGCGGGACCTTCTGGACCCTGCGCACCTGTATTCCCTTTTTCTCCTTTGTCACCCTTTGGACCTGTCGGTCCTGTTGGACCCATTGGTCCTTCTGGTCCTTGCAGCCCTGTATCACCTTTCTCCCCCTGCGGTCCTGTTGCTCCCTGTGGTCCTGTTTCGCCCTGTGGTCCTTGTTCGCCTCTTTCTCCTTTTTCTCCCTGCAAACCCTGCGGACCGGTGTCTCCCTTGTCACCTTTTGGTCCTTTCAGTCCTTCTAATTGTTCCGGTGTGAAATCTGTGTATCTAAATGGTTCCCCTTGCGGTCCTGTCTGTCCCATTGGACCCTGTGGACCTGTCGGTCCTTGGATACCTGTTTCCCCTCTATCTCCTTTTTCGCCCTTATCGCCTTTTGGTCCCTGTGGTCCCTCCGGTCCCATCGGACCCACTGGTCCCTGTGGTCCTACTGCTGTATTTGCTTTTTCCGCCGCTTCCAGTGCCGCTTTGATGGCATCTGCTGTATCTTCCTGACGCTTTGTTTCTGCCTGTTCTCTGGCTGTTTCTGCTGTCTGTCGTTCATTTTCCTTTTCTTCTCTGACGGTTTCATTCAGCACCCGCTGATTTTCTGCTGCCACTCTGTCTGCCTCGCTGTCCAACACTTTGGAAATGGCTGCCTCCATCTGTTCCAGTTCGCTCAAATCTCCCGTGTAGTCCCCCGGTGTGTCAATGGTGGTTTCCACAAAGATAGGTGTTTTCACTGTTGTCCACCGTACCGCCCCGGTATCGTCAAATGCTCTCATGTCAATGAATACAGTCCCAATTTCCGGGAAGTCCTCTTTTGTCACATCCCAAAGCAGTGTGATGGTTTCATCCTGAATACTCTTTACCAGCAGCGCCGTATTTTTTGCGCCGCTCTTGTACTGCAAATCCAACCGGAATGTCAGCACCGAAAGGTCGATCCTGTCCGCTTCATATCGCTTCATGATAAACTCTCTGCTGACGGTTTCGTCATCGCCGATGACAAAAGTCTGTTCCTCATTGGGAAAGATCATCTGTTTTCCAATAATCGAGATCATAACATCACTCCTTTTTTATAGGCTCGAATGTAATGAGCCTTTGTCCGACAGACGCCTTTTGCGTCTGAAAAAAAGGGGGCTTTCGCCCCCTCCTCCGTTGTTATTCGTCTTTGTTTTTGTCTTCCATTTTTTCCATAAGCTCGTAAGCCGCTTCCCGCTGTTCTTCGCTGTTTTTCAGCACTTCCGCCACAAACTTTGGCACTTCCACTTCCTGCCCCCTCTGGATCAGGTAAGAACAGCCGTTTACGCACACGAAAACGTCTTCTCTTTCCGTTTCTGTCTTTGGAATCTTCACCATGACGGTGTCTTCCTTCGCCTTCTGCATGGCTGCGTGCATGTCTCTTTCCAACTTTGCCCGCTTCTGGGCTTCTGTCAGCTTGCTTTCGCCTTTGGCTTCCTTTGCGGTTTCTGCCGCTTCTTTTGCTTTTTTCTCCGCTTCCTGCAGCTTTTCTTTCATGGCTGCGTTTTCTTCTTTCACCGTCGCCAGTTCATTTTTTACCTGCTCCAGAGCTTCCAGCATCTTTTCTTCCATTGTTTTTTCTTTATTTTCTGCCATCTCGTATCACTCCTTTAGTTGGCTGCCGCTTCGCTGAAGCTGGATGTGCTTTCGATTCTTACCATGTATTCATCCGCCAGGATGCAGGCTGTTTTCAGTGCCTTCCAGCCTGCGGTCGCTCTCTGGTCCAGAGGGTCAGAGCTGCCGCCGCTGCCCAGCTGTTTCACGATGGTCTGCAAGCCGCCGCCGGTAACTTCTGTGACGCCGTATGCGTTTTCACCAACCACCAGCGTAGAGAATACAGACAGGGAAGTGCTTGCCGCATCTTCCCAGATTTTCGCTTCTGTGCTTTCCAGGAAAATCACGCCGCCAATTCTGCCGATCTCACCATTATACATGTGTTCGGGGTTTGTGTACTTGTTCCATTCTTCCCATTTTTCGTCCTGCATAATGTCGTATGCCACAAAAGGATGCACGATAGCCCCATAGCAATTGTCGCGGATAGGTGTTGCGTTCTGCCCTTTCAGTGTTGCCGCTGCCTTCATGATCAGAGGAACTGTCATCAGACATGTTGCGTCCAGATTGGTTCTCTGTGTGACAGGTGTGCCGTCGCTCTTAGGCGCATACAGTACGTTGGTACCGGCGTTGATGACTTCTCTGGTAACTGTGTCCAGTGTTCTGCCTGCCTGATGTCCCAGCAGCTTCACCGCTTCCACCAGGTTGTTGTCGATGGCAGTCAGCAGCAGTACGTCGGACATCTGGATGAAATCGCCGTACTGTTTCACGGTTGCTTCTTTTGTTGTAACAGTCAGACTGTTTCCTGCAGGTGTCACGCCTTCTGTAATGGCTGTCATGGCTTTTGCCAGTGCTTTGTATCGTCTGAATTCGATTTTCTTACCGCCGTTTTTTGGAATGGGTCTTTTCTGGCCGAGCTGGTCATGCACCAGGTTCGGTTCCGCATTGTCAATGAGCCAATTGTCATAATATGTTTTCATTTCCGCAGACAATGTGCCGGTATCCGTTGTCATTGTCGTTGCGAAAAGCTGCAAATCCATTTTGTATTTCATGTGTTTTCCCTCCTTATCGGAATGTGATTCGCTTGTCAGGATCTCTCATGACCTGCTCCGCGATTTCCTTTCTCTGCTGTTTTGTCAGTTTGTTAACGTCTGTATAGGCGGATACACCCGCTGCCCCTTGGGCTGCGTTTTCCTGCGGTCTTGCGCCGTTGGCTTTCACGCTGTCCATGACTTTTTTCTGTGCGGTCTGCGCTGTGTGTGCCATAGCGCCGGACATGATCTCATCAAAATGGATGGCCTGATAGGCCGCTTTCACGCCCACACCACTGTCCAGCAGCCGGATGAAGTTTGGATCGTTAAATTCCTCCATGAGATTCAGTGTAGGATACTGTGCTTTCAGTCCCTCCGCTTCCTCGCTCCATACCCGGAATTTCTGGTCAAACTCTGCCTGTTCCCGCTGCCGCTCCATAGCCTGCCGGAAACTGCGGTTTTCCCGCTCCATTTTCTTCATTTCTGCCAGCTGTTCCACGCTCATTCCCTTTTCCAGGGCTTCCTGTTCCAGGTACTGTTTGTCGTTTTCCAGTGCCGCTCTCAGGGCTTTTGCGTCTGTGCCGTCCAGTCCGTACCGCTCGCCCATGAGCGCCATGACTTCTCTGGCTTCCCGCAGACTGGCTTCCGTCTGTTTGCTGCCTTTCAGTCGGTCTTTCACGATGCCGCTTACCCGGTTGTTGTATGTGTCCTTGAAATCGCCTTTGATCAGACTGTCAAACTCTGCTTCCAGGTCACGGCCGCCCTCTGGGTTTCCTCCTTCCGCATTTGCGTTTGTTGCCGCGCCTGCTTCTGCCCCCTGAGCCGCAGCGCCTCCTTCGCCGCCTGCCGCGCCTTCGTCAAAGAGATGTAAGTCCATTTTGTATTTTTCCATGATGTATCCCCTTTCTGCCGTCTTCCCGGCGTGCCTATCTGCCGTCTCTCCGGCGTGCCCTCTGCCGTCTTTCCGGCGTGTCTGTTTTCAGTATAGGAAAAATCAATTTTGATTTCCCCCACCCCCCTTTTGCTGTACTTTCAGATACTTTGGCGCACCATCCTCAATGAGCTTCAGTCCATAAATGACAGACCTCATAAGTGTGTCTGCCTCCTTTTGTTTTTCCTCATTGGTCACAGTGCAATCAAAAAAGAAATATCCGCTTTCCTGCTCCATTTCACCTATCACACCACATTCGTTCCGAAGTCCTGCCCAGCCCATCTGCAAAAGGGCGCTGACCGCAGCGCAAATAATGTCATGCCCGTGTTTGTCGTATCCGGCATGTCCTTTGGCTTCCAAAGTGTACCGCCCATTTTCCATGCTGTATGTGATTTCTATCATATCCCAACCTCCTAATTGTTTTTTTCTGGAATCCGCAGGCGGAATTCACTTCCGCCGAGGACAAAAGCAGAAGTTTCCAGACAGCATGTCGCCGGAACTTCTGTTTTTACCTCTGTCTCCAACTTTGCGGCTTGAGGGCTCTGCCTGAGACGCAAAGTTTTTTTACTTCACGGCTGTCCGTTCCTGCGTCGTCCGCCTTGCCTTGTCTGTAATGTTCTGCTTACTGGTTTTCTGTGCGTCCCCCAAAGGATTCACACTGGTGTCTGTCCCTTCCACCTTGTTTGGCATAGGCGCTCCCACCGTCCCTTGTGTCACTGCTCCCGTCAGGTCTTTTCCTGTCAGCTTGTCGATGATGCCTGACATCTGCACGATCTGCGCCTGCATCTGTGCCATTTGCTGCAGCATGGTACCGTTCTGCGCCACCTTCCGCACAATGGCGTCTCTCCCTTCAAAATCCATCATTTCCAGACAGATCAGCGCCTGATCCACCAGTTCCGGGTTAAACAGTCCCGCTCCATACAGTTCCTTTGCCAGTTCGTTTTGTGCGATTCTGGAAAAAGGGCTGCTTTTCTGGCTTGTAATTTTGATGTCAAAAATGGGCTTTCTGCCGCCCACCTCAACGCCCATGACCGTTTCCATGGGCTGTGGTTTGATGTTGCTGTTGTCATAGGAAACAAAGGTGTCACCGCCCACGCCGGTGATTCGAAATTCCCGTGGCAGGTCGTAAAACTGCCGGATCAGCTCCACCACCAGAGAAACCACTTCCACATACGCTCGGTAGCTTGCTTTGATCATGTCCCTGCTTGTCTTGCTCCCCGCTTCCTGCAAAGCAGCAATTGCAGACGCCGCCGTCACGCCGCTTGCGGTACTCCCCTGAGAAAAGTCCCTGTTTGCTGATGTTTCTTTCAGTTCGTCAATCTTTAATTGATATAGATTCGTTGCAATGCCGCTGACTGGATTCACCTGTATGGGGATGATGTCGTTTGGATCCCCCACATAGTCCACAATGGAATTGGACAGATCCGCAAACTGTTTGTCATTGATGCCCGCTCCCTGCTTGCGAAAATATCTGGGCTCTGCCTGCTGCTTCACATTTTTCTCAAAGGAAATCCACATGTTGTCTATGCTGATCTGGGCGTCTTTCATGATGTCCACATACCCAAAGCCTGCCGGGCTGTCCTTTTCGGGAAAAAGCACATCAAACACAAAGGGATATTTCCCATGGTCGTAAATACCATTCTCCATGCCTTCCTCATTCTCCGAAGCATACAGCAGATTCCCCTCGCAGAATTTGATCAGATGCAGTACCAGCTTTGTTCCTGCACGCTTTTTGTAGTACCAGTCCACCACAATGGATTTTTTGGAAGTGTCAATGGCGCTGTCGTGGATATACTCCGCCGTATTCAGCGCCCCGTCGCCCCGAAACCGCATATCAGGATAGATTTCCTGCAAAATATCCGTATCCACCAGCGCAATGGTAAATACATTTCGGCTGTTCTGGATGTCCGAAATCCCTGGCTCCCAGAAGATGTTCAGCATATCCACATCCCGAATTTCAATATCCCCCAGTCCATTTTCCTTTTCCGCGTTCCAGAACACACCGAAAACCCCGGTACCGTTCTTCAATTTATCCCACCACTCGTCGTTGTATGTCTGTTCAAATCCGTTCTGTTCCATGACCACCGGCACGATTTTTGACAGTTGCTCAGCATCCTGTTTGTCCCGCTCCTCACGGGGCAAAAGGTTTGCCTGCGGGTAGTTGTCCATGGCGTCGGCGTGCTTGTTGGCTAAGGAATTAAACAGCCATGCGGAGGCTGTCTGTGGTCCCTTGTCCTTTCTGCGGATCTGTTCCCAGTGCCGCATCTTGTACCATTGTTCGTTGGCGATGACACGCTTTTCCAGTGCGGTCTTTCCGTTTTTGTATTCCTGTAAAATGCTTTCGCCTTCTCTGACTTTGCTCTGTTCGATCATGTTCTCCCTCCTCAAATCCGGTAAAATTCGTACTTGTCGCTGTTTCTTTCCTCTGCGTAAAGGTCCAGAGGATCTTCCGGCGGCAGAAACCGCTCTATCTGACGTGGCTTTGCGATGGGCTTTGACATGAAAACATATCTGCACTCATCGTAAATATGGTCCTCACCGTTTGTATCAATGTCCTCCACCCTGCTTTCGTCATAAACAAGGTTTGGTATCGTTCTGATAAAATGTTTGCATGTCTTGAAGCAGTAAAACATGGCTTTTCCTTCCCGATCAAAAGCCAGCCGGTAATGAAACTGCATCTTCCCTGCCAGTCTGGTGTTGTCCCCTTTCTCCCACAATATGTAATATGGGTGCTGCTCCATCATGCCTGCCACACTTTCCCCCCGGCTCTTATCAAAGATAGAAGGGTCAGCGATGCCATATATCTCCCTATCTTTCAATAATGGATGTGTACGCTCCATTTCTCTGATATTCGCCGCAATTTCCTGTGGTGTGATCTTGATACCCTCGTTTGGTGTCCCCGTGCAGCCGTAATACTCCGCAATCCGATACATAACGCCTTTTTCGTCCACGGCATACCACCCAACGGAAAAGGGCTTCGCATACCCGAAGTCAAACCCTCGTACCACCTGCCAGTGACTTGGAATCTCAAATGGATTGATGACATGGGAAAATCTCCGGCTTTCATATCCATCCGGGTCGTCCCGCCATTCCTTGAATACCTGCCCATTAAAGCTGTCCCAGTCACCGTATAAAAGCGCCCGCTTCTCGCTTTCTGGCAGCATCGCAAGGGATGCCAGGTATTCCGGGTTGTTTCGTAAAAGTTCCTGATTGTCAAATACCGATGATGGAATAAATATTCGGTTCCGCTTCATTTCCAACTGCTTTCCGTCCGGTGTTTCAATGTTGTATTTCTCCCAGATGGTCGTCTTTGGCGGTGCCGCCGTGATAAACCTTGATTTCACCCATCCATGACCTACCCCGCCGGGGTTCCCTGTTGCCCGCATATAAACTCTGGTTCCTGGTCCTGACGGTCTGTTTCTGGAAAATAGATAGGAATATTCGTCGTAAGTAAAATGTGTCAGTTCGTCAAATCCGATGAAATCGAAATGTTTCCCCTGATACTTGGTCTTATCCTTGGTATATTGCATGGAACCGAAATAGATCTTCGCTCCTTTTGGAAACTTCCACACATGCTCGCTTCCGTTGAATCTTGCGCCCGGAAACGCTTGTGGATATAATTCCTCACTTCTGTCTATGAGTTCTGTCATCTGCGGAAATGTCTTTCTCATGATCAACGCTCTGTAATTTGGCAAATGCACCTGCCGCAATGCCTCCATCAAAAGGGAATCGCTTTTCCCTCCTCCGGCGGCTCCACCGTAAAAGGCTTCATACTCCCCCCGCTGCAAAAACTCAATCTGTTTCGGCTGTGGCGTCCAAATGGTCCGCATCTTCCACCACCTCCAATACCTCCGGCAGGAAGATCACGCCGCCTGTGACCTTTTCCGCCTCTTTGATGGATTTTCTCCATTCCTTGTGTTTTTCCAGCAGCACTTTTTCCCGGATGGTTGGCAGTCCGTAAACGTCCCGCATGACATCCGCAATGTTTTTCAGTGCCACCGTCAATTCCTTGATCATTTTCACATCGCTTTCCGTCAGCGTTTTACTTTTTCCATGCTGCTCTTTCAGTTGTTCCACATCTCGGCTGATGATGTCCGCCAGCTCCTCCGCTACTCCCTTCAGCTTTTCCAGTCTGGCAGCTTCTTTTTTCATGATTTTTTGTCTTGCCTTTTGTGCGGTCTCAGCGCAGAATTCTTTCTTCTTCCGGCTCCACTCGCCTTTTCGGCTCCTGTCCTTGATGGTTCGTAGTGGTATCTCGTATTTTTCGCTTAATTTTTGCAGGCTTATCTTGCCTGTAACGTATTCATTTTCTATGGCAGTCCAATCCCTCGCCTGCATACCAAAACCCCTCCTTTGCCCCGTTTTTTCCATTTTGACATAACCTTGCACCATTTTCCCCCATGCCCAGAGCATAAAAAAAGACACCAGACTTCTGCCTGGTGCCTTTTTCGTAAAATACAGGGAATAAGAAAAAACGTACATCCTGATTGTATCATATCTGTTTTTTCCTGTCCCCCACCCCTCATGCCTCTTTCACAGTAATCTGGATCACATGCTTTTCCGGGTCTGCATTGTACTCGATTTCTTTTCCTTCCAGCATCTTCACCATGCCTTCTGTTTGCAGTTCCAGACCTCCCATCTTTACCACTGCACATTCCAGGATCATCCGCAGCAGGTCCGCTTCCGCCTTCATGGCTTCCCGCTCCTTGCCTCTGATCTCTTCCAGTTTCCAGTATGCCTCTTTCATGTACTCCCCGGCTCTCTGCAGCCCTCTCACCTGTGCTTCCAGCCGCTTCACTTTCTGTTCTGCTTTTTTCAGTTTTTCCGCTGTTGTCATTCTTCTTCTCCTCCGTAAATGTCGTTTAAATAGTCCGCATAGGGGCAGTTCATGTCTGGGAAATTCGCACAATGCGCCCGCATATACTTTGATTTTTCCACACTTGTCCGAAAAACCTGTGCATAAAACCCACTGCCGATGTTGCTTTCACAAAATATGGTTGTTTGATTCTCCCGTACAAAATACGGGCATTTCACGATGATGCATCCGTTCGGCACATCTCACCACCTCACTCCAGCATCCTGATTTTTGTTTCAATCCCCATCTTTTTGTTTTCTTCCACAATATCCTCCCAGAAAACAAGTTCATGAATCAAACAAGATGTTTTTTCCTGAAACCGCTCCATAAATCTTGCTGCCCTTTCTTTTCCGAAACCAAATTCATCATGTAGGGTATGTACCGCAAGGCAAGTTACTGTATCAATGGTATTGTTTTTGATCTCCTGTGTAGCTCCTTCTATCTCCTTCATGGCAAAGGATGTTTTGATACCTGTGATATTCCGAAACCGGATCTCCTTTTCCAGCGCTTCCAGTCCTCCTTCTCTGACGATCTTTAACGCCAGATACAGCCCGTCCTCTCTCCCGGCGTCATACGCATTTTTCTTCATGGTCTTTGTCCCCTTTCACACATCCGCATTTTTCCGGCTCATTCTGGCATCCATTTTTGCATTTTGGTCGAAACCCGCAGTCCGCACAGCATACATTTCCATGCCTGCGGTCGCAGTTGAACAGCGTACACATCCTCGTTTTTTTCTTCTTCATCTTCCCCATTCCTTTCCATTGCTGTTGATGAACCGCAAACATACGGCTCCCACCTGCATCAGCTCCGCTGCACATTTCATGGCATCATTATAGATTTCTTCTGCGATCTCTGCCGCTTCGTCCTCCGCATCTTCTCTGATCTTGCCCCATAGCGCTTTCATATCCTCTCTCAGACTTTCCATTTCTTCCTGTGCTTCTTCCACTTCTTCCAGCAAAACGCCGTATCCTTCATGGGCACTGTGGAACACGCCCCACTTTGCTAAGATTTTCTCGTATTCTTCTTCCGCCGCAGCTTCCATTTTTTCTAAGATTTTATCCATTTTGTTCCATCTCCATCTTCTTTGCAATTGCTTCAATGACATTCACAGTCACACCATTTCCAGCCTGCTTGTATAACTGACTGTCACTGTTCACCATTTCCGCCCGCTCGAAATAAATATCTTCCCATCCTTGTAGACGAAAACATTCTTTCGGTGTCAACTTTCTTATGCAAACATAACAACCATATTCCTTATTCCAGATACATCCTATATCATCATTAATTTGTTTTAGAGCTTTTACAACTCCTTGATTGCATCCCGTATCCAATGTATTTGCAATTTCTTTTCCTGCTCTTCCTCTCCTTGTTTTACTATTTGGGATCGATAAATTTATGCTATCCCCTACGTTTGCCATAGCATATCCTTTTTTTGTTACCTCTTTCACATTTATCATGATCCCATGTCTGTCCTGTCCAGTCAAAGTGAACATATCCTCTCCATTTTCCTTGATTCTTCTTCCATTCTGCTTTTTTTCTGCTCGTTCTGGCGTTAACACTGGACATATCACTTTAGGTTGATTATTATTTCCAGCTGAAAGACACTGACTATACCCTTTCAATCCAAAAATTTTGCCGTCCTGTGAACTATTTATCCTCCCTTCTACCATGACCCCTGTCGTTTCTCTTTTTCTTCCACAAATTCCTTTGTCATACCTTGCCTGCAAACAAAACGCATTATCTGTTTTCTCTCCTTCGCTTCCATAACTCATATCCACAAAACACGGTAATACAACACTCGGTTCTCTCCCTCCTCCTTCCATTTTGTTCAGACATGGAAATAACCCTGTCATTTCATATATCCTTCCTTGGTTCGGATTCTCCCTTGTTGCTGTTTTCAGATAATTTCCTACCTGTTCCACATGATTTTTTCCATCTGTTCCATAGACAGGAAATACTTTGGATCCGCATTTTCCTCTATGATGTCCCACAATGAACACCCGTTCCCGACTTTGCGGAACGCCAAAGTCTGCGGAATTGAGAACCTGCCATTCTGCATCATACCCAGCTTCGTCCAGCGCAATGAGAAGTTTAAGGAAGTCCGTTCCTCCATTAACACTAAGTAGGTTTTTAACGTTCTCAATAAATAAGTATGTGGGTCGATCTTCTTCTTTTGTGTCTTGTATAATTCGCATAACTGCGAAAAACAGACTGCTTCGTTCCCCTCGAAATCCCAACTGTTTTCCGGCAACGCTGATGTCCTGACAGGGGAATCCGAAACACCAGCAGTCAGCCCTGGGAACGTGATCTGCTCGAATCTCTCTGACGTCCCTTGCATACCATTCTCCATTTCTGTATTCCTCCTTTCCGATTTCTTTTATCCTTTTGTTCCTTGGCATGGCCATAAGCCTTTCCCGCTGTTCCTCCGTCAGAAGGTGCATAGAAACATAACTGCCGTAAGCAAATTTGTCATATTCGCAAAAACCAACACATTCATGACCAGCCAGCTCCATTCCCCGCCGGAATCCTCCAATTCCAGCAAAAAAATCAAGAAATTTCATCCAAACTTCCTCCATATTCAAAACGGCAGATCATCATCTTCAATATCACTCACTGGATAGAACCCATCTTCTGCCGGTTCTCTCCGTGGCTCCTCATTCTTGCTTCCCGCAAAATGCTGTTCCTCCACCACCACTTCAATGTTTCTTCTTTTGTTTCCGTCCTTGTCTGTCCAATTCCGCACCTGCATCCTTCCAACGATTCCAATCATCTGTCCTTTAGAAAAATATTTCTCCGCAAAGGTGGCAGCCTTTCCAAACACAATACATGGGATAAAATCCGCTTCCGCTTCGCCTTCCTTCTTCCATCTTCGGTTGACTGCCAGCGTGTACCGCCCTACTGCAACCGGATTTTCCCCCTCGGCGTATCTGACCTCTGGATTCTTTGTCAGCCTGCCCATCATTATCACTTTATTCATCTTTGTTGCTTCCTCCTTATGTAATTCCGCACTGCTGTCTTTTTCCGCTCATCCGCTTCATGTTCTGATTTTCTTTCCTTCCACATTTCCGCTTTCAGCTTTTTCTGTTCTGCATCCCAGTTTTTATACTGGTCACAGCTGCCATGGCATTTTTCATGCCGCTTCTGGCAGTCCTTACATGGGCAGACCAGCTGTTTCAAGTGTTTTTTTACGTTCATCGGGTTCCCCATGGATGTTCTTCCTTTCGCAGCTCCTCTTTCTGTCTTTCCAGTTCCTCTTTTTCCTTCAAAAGTTCTTTTTTTCTGTTCTCAAGGCTGACCTTTGCCCAGTTCAGTACCTCTTTCACACCCATGAAGCATTCTTCCTCCACATAACAGGATGCGTCCTGCTTTTCTTTGTCTCTCCATAATTGGCATATTGGATCGTGGATACACTTTTTACAATCCATTTTCATCACCCAACTTTCAAAATTCCTAATTGCTTTATATCTCTTTTTCCATCAAGTACTTGTATTTTTCAAAAAATTCCTGTTTCTGTTGTTTTACTTTGTCTTCTCCAAAAGGCTTATCAAAAACTATATGACAGGCATATTCTACTTTCACTACTTCTTCTGACAGGAATTTTGCCAATTCCTCATTATTCATATTTCTGATTCTATCTCCTACTTTCATACTTTGTTTTCCTCCAACTTCCCGCAACGCTTCCGCTGCCATCCTTGCATATTCTTTTTTCCTCTGGATATTTTCTATTTCCGCTTCACTGCGCCCATGCCATTTTGCCTTGTTTGCCTGGTAGTCATGTTTCTTTTCCAGCTTTTCAAAATAAGCAATGGCATCCGCATATAATGGCTTCTGCATGTTTATCTCCTTTCATATACCTCTTTCCTTTTTCCTGACCTCACGAAAATGCTCTATGCATCCTCCCCGTACTTTTCCTCATATTCCTCCTGAGAAATAAACCAGCAGTCTTTTTCCTCCACAAACATTCCCAGTCCTGTGAACCGCAGAACATCTTTGATGGTCACTTTCTGTCTGATTTCCTCCATTTTTTCTTCATACTCATCCTCTGGCACCATGCCTCCGCCAATGCTCAAACCCGCTGCATCTGGATTCCCGTTTTCATCCTCCGCAAGCCCCATGATTTCCAAATAGATTTTCAATTCCTTCATACCGCTCCTCCTAATTTTCCAGATCAATCGCTTCACCTATACAGTATGTCGCTCTCTTTTCTGCTGCCCTGTTGAACGCTTCCACAAATGCCTTTGTTTCTTTTTCTTCGATCAGTTCATAATACATATCATTTTCCCAATCTTCGTACTGATCATTTCCAAGCATTTCCGTCAACTTGGTGATCAATTCTCTTTCATTGATCTGTACGGTATCTTTTACAGCTGTGTAAAATTCCAATGAATATCCTTCATTATAGGCAATGCAGCTTTCGATTTTCCCTGCATCAATGACTTCTGTCATGCCTTCTTTGTATTTGACAATAACTTTCTCGTCATCCTTTAACTCACATAATTTCTTCATGTTCTCACCTCAAAACGGCATTCTTCCCTTATTCCACCAACAAACCACCTTGACGATCCCTCTGCAAATCATCCCTTTCAAATAAGCCAAAATCCATCCTCCTCTCCATGAATGCACATTCCCATTTCCTCCACGAATTGACTTTCGTATTCGCATAACCAACAGTCATTCACCGGCAATGCCCCATATTTCAACATGCAGAATATCTTGTACTGCTTCAATCCGCTTTCCTCCACCATGTCTTCCATTTCCGCTTTCCGCTGCTCCGCTTCTTCCAGATCCAGCATGATGTAATTTTTTCCGATCAACCTGATGAATTCTTCTCTAGTATGTGTTTTCTCGTATTCCCTCTGACAAATGCACTTCAGCGCCCGATCCAGACCACTCTCCGGCTTCGCGTGCAGACCGCCCAACCCTGCCAGATGTTTTTCCGGCACCAGGTAACACCAGAAACCATTCTTGTCTGAAACCTCCCGTTTTCCGCTTCCATGGAAAATATGATGTTTCTGCAAACCACTTTCTCGTCCTGTTACAAAACAACGCTTATCCTTCCCCGTCAGGATGCTCCATGTGTGGCTCCCCTTCTTTTCCATTGCCATAGTCCTCGCCTCCGATCTTCACCGCTCTTACATATCTTGTGTGTCCTGTGATTTCTGAATAATACTGCACTTCCTCAATGACCTTGTAATTCTTCGGCACCCGCAGCCGCTTCGTTTTCTTTTCCTCCGAAACCAAAGTGACCTTTACTTTTGGCTTTTCTAAATTCCGGCTGCCGCTCCACCGTTTTCCGTACTCTTTGTAATTTTCTTTGGTTATGTAGTATGCCAGTCCCGTGTAGTCCCCACCCGGTTCCAGTATGGAAACCATTACACGACCCAGCCCCCATACCTCAGAAAGCTCTTTCATAGAAAGGTCCATTTTGTTGATCAGTAAATGGATATGCTCCCGCTTCCGTTTGCTCTCCACCACATATAAATATTTCAGCTCACTGTATCCCTTCCGCTTCCGCAGCCGTTTCAATCTGCTGATAAAATTTCTGAATAACCTCAGGGCATTTTCCACATCTACCCTCTCCCGGAACGTCAACGTCAAAAATAAATCACCCTGCCGGAAATTTGCGTTCACCATTCTTGCACATTTCCTTCTTGCTTCGATGCAGTTGTATTCTGCCATTTCCTCCGATGATAAATTTTCTTTCGCTGCTCTCTCACAACTGATTCCTCGTTCTCTGGGTGAGAAATATTCTTTCGCTTCGTATACATCCCCCGCCCAAATCCTTTTGATATATCTCGGCATCCTTCCACCTCATAATTATGTATCTCTCAATTCCTATCTACTTATAGTGATATGGCTCTAAAGATAATTACATTATCAAGGAGCCATAGGGACCCCCGTCCCTTGCAAAATCAACCTTCTTTTGGTATCATAAAACTGTATCTCGTATTCAATTATCTGTGGGAAGGACGCTCTCTCTTTTTGAGAACGCCCTTCTTTTTTATGCAAGGATTTCTTCCAGCTGCTCCATCTGCTTTTCTGTCAAATCCCCGAATTCTTCCCCATTCTCGCCTACCAGAAGAAAATCCCCGTTGATGGTATAAAAATGCGTGTTCGGTTCCAGCTTCAACAACTTCCCTTCTTCGTTGCAGATCAGCACCACACCCTCTGCAAGTTTCAGCGTTTGGATATATCCGCCCACCGTTTCCTGTAATGCTTTCAGTTCGTTTTTCACTTCCACCCGCCGGATCTCTCCTCTCACCGGCACCAGCAGTCCTTTGATGTATTCCATCCCTACGCCTCCAATTCCATTTGATTTCCAATGATCTCTACTTTTCCTTCCATCTGTTTCATATCTTCTTCCGTCAAGTCCTTGATCATCATGCCCACCATGCGGAACAACAGCCCTTTCCCATGAATGAGTTTCTTCTCCCCTTCCCATCCGTCGTACATAGGTCCATCTGGATTCTTCTGTGTATCATACGCCAGAAATACTCTCTCGCTGATAGGATTCATAGGAACAATATCCACTCCCCCCACAGCCTCAATCTTCGCCGCCATGTCCAACATCTGCGGGCTCTGTTTCACTACTCTCTGCCCCTTCTCCGTGATAAAGATCATCTGCACTGATTTCATATTCTTCCACTCCTTCCCAGCCTCGTTCCTGTCTGCACTTTCTCCACATGATGTTGACCTTGTCCATAAAATCATCATTCATGACCACCGGCGAAATGACCGCAACCAGAATCAATCCATCTTTCACAGCCACCATTCTTCTTCCCTTTTCCCCTCTCAGGAAAAACCGTAAATAATGGCTGTCCATCTTCCGCACTGGCTCCAGTAGGTCTTCGTCCATCCATAACACCCCATCCGTCGTATAAAATGGCGTCAGATACATGCCGTTGTAAAATACAGAAATCCCCGCCGGGTCTGCCGTCAGCTCCGTTTCCTCCACTCTGTCCTGCTTTGTCACTCCTTCCGTATCCACCATGTCCTTTTTGCTCCATTTTTCCTTTTGGGTTTCTGTAACCCCCAATAGGTTCAGAAAATCGTCACTGGTCATTTTAGGCAGCCCTTCCAATCGGTAAACCGCATACCCGTTGCTCATCCATTGCCCACCGTCTAAATCTGTCATGATGAAACAGGCTTTATTTCTTTTCGCCACTCTGGCAATTTCTGTAAACTTCATAATGTTCCACCTTTCTTCTCAGCTTCCGGTTTTCTTCCACCAATACCCCAAAGCAAAGCACCGTAAAGAAAACCAATATCATACAAACCACCATGATTTTTTCCAGATCAAACAATTCTGACCCTCCCCTCTGATTCTCCGCCCAGAAGCTCGTTATATCGGAAGCTCACCACATACCCCGCTTCCATCCGCACTGTAAAGAAGTGCGGATATAAACCTTCTACTTTGCCTTTGCTGATGTAGTCATTGTCCTCACCGTTTACCCGCCGGCGAATGTGCTTGATTTTCTTCCCGACGTCCAGCCCTCTTGCCATGGCTTTTTCTCTCATATCCATTTCTGTTCTTCCTTTCGTATACGCAATGTGGGCATACATACCCGTTTTTGGTATCTTGTCCTTTTGCGATGTTCCATTTCATGCCGCAGATCTTGCAGCAAACATACCTCAACTCTTTCATGGCAACCTTCAAATGATGTTCTCTGTTTTGATGTTCAATTTTTCTTGTAATGTTCTGACTTCTGCCACCGTAAAGGTGGAAGGCTCCCGCAGCCTTCTTCCCAACGTTGTTGCAGAAATATGCAGCATGACTGCTACGTCTTCCCGCTTGTAGCCGTACATCGTCATGTTTTTGATGATTTCCCCTAGCAGTTCTCTGTCTTTTTGAGAAACCATGAAATCACCCACTTTCCATTTTCCTGTCAAGTTTCTTTGGATTTTTCTCCAAATTCGTCTAGCTTCAAAGATTCAAATAAATTGAACTTTTTTGTTAAAAAAATAGTCGTTAATTTCTTTATCTTCAATTTTGAGAAGCTCCTGTGCTTTTGAAATCTCATCTTGTCTCCATGCTACTTTATTATTTAATTTTAACGACAATGTTCTTTCTGAAAATCCAAGACTTTCAGCGAATTTTTTCTGTGTTCCAAAAATCTCTACAATTCTTCCCTTTAATTTCCCATAATCATAAGACATGTATTCACCACCTTTCAAAGTACAATTTATTTGAACATCTTTACCATATCACACGATTTTCTATTTTGCAATATCAAAATTCAATTTTTTTGAATTATTCTTTATTTTGTATTGAACTTATGTTCAATTTGTGTTATTGTTTCTTTGAAAGGTGGTGAATACTTCTATGAAAAAAACAACTTCTGATAGACTGAAAGAGTATATGAACTTGACTGGTTTGAAACAAGTTGATATTTTGGAAAAATGCAAACCGTTTTGTGAAAAATATGATATCCGTATCGGTAAAAATGATTTAAGTCAATATGTATCAGGAAAAGTTCAACCTCGCCAAAATAAACTATCTATTCTTGGTATGGCTCTTGGCGTAAGTGAAGCATGGCTTATGGGCTATGATGTTCCGATGAATCATTCTCTGGATTTATCCAAATTTGACAATATCTATCCCGTCAAATTAAAAAAATTTCCTCTGTTGGGCGAAATCGCCTGTGGTAAACCCATCTTTGCCAATGAAGATCGGGAGAGTTATGTTCTTGCTGGCTCAGACATCCATGCGGATTTCTGCCTGCGTGCCAAAGGTGACAGCATGATAAATGCCCGCATCCTTGATGGAGATATTGTTTTTATCCGCAAGCAGGATATGGTGGATAACGGTGAAATCGCAGCTGTGGCTATCGGTGATGATGTAACACTGAAACGCGTAGTCTATTACCCAGAACAGAACCTGCTGATCCTAAAGGCGGAAAATTCCAAATACCAGGATATGATTTACGCCCAAGATCAGCTGGATCAAGTGTATATTCTTGGTAAAGCCATTGCTTTTCAGTCTGATGTGAAATAAACAGGAGGGGCTTATGATATCTGGTGTACTGATTTTTTTACTATTTGTTCTTTATGTGACAATGAAAGAAAAACATCGAAGAAAAAACCAACAAAAAAATTTAGACACAATTTTATCTTCTATTATTTCTAATAACGAAAATCCTTCAGATTTAGACCTTCTTGCATGTCAAACGATTTTCTATTGCAAATATGTATATAACAATCCTTCAAGTACATTTTTATTCGGAGGTCGCTATGCATCCGTTTCCACAATTATGTTTTTATGCGTGCAAGTTTGTGAGCATTTTTTATCTGGCTCCAACGAACCTTTGTCCGCGAAATACAAAAAGGATTATGCAAACAAAGTTTTATTGGGTTGTTCTTCATTATATGGTTTATCTTTTGATGAATTGGAAAAAGTTTATGCTGAACGACTGCCATATTTGTCCCACAAAATTGGAACGGATGCGCAAAGTTCCACATTGGTTGCTTTTCGAAGAATACTCGAAGTTGAATTTTATCAATCTGGATTCTATTCTTTGACAGGTACAAATACAAAAAACTATTTTTATAATCATACTGCGCAAACGAATTGTACAAACGAAATTTTATCTTTTTATCGCACTGCTTTTATTGATAATGCCTTTTGTGATTTAGATAAAAAATTGATTGCAAGAATACAAGAACAGTTAAACGATAAAGTGATAGAATCTCATAATAATTATGAAAAAGATACAGAAGATATCATCATTCAAGATAATGATATACCCTCCTCTGCTGATTTTTATAATACTTCCAAACAATATAATTCTACTGAAAAGAACATAAAAACAAAGCGTAATCTCAAAAAAATATCTCCAAGAGCTTTGTTCGTTTCAGTCCTTCTTTTATTTTGTTTCAGTATTGTAGGCAACATTGTTTTCTGCATTGAGAACCATACATTAAAAGAAGAAAACAATTCTCTTTTTGAAAAATATCAACAAGCAGAAGAAGATAAAAATGAATATAAGCAAAAAAACTTTTACTCGGAAGCTAAATTAGAAAAAATTTACGACGAATATGAATTCTATCATAAATACGCAGTAATAACCACAACAACGGGTTACCGTTATCATAAGTATGATTGCTATCACCTAAATAATGATAATGGTTTTTACATCTATAATATATCTAATGCAGCGAGCCAAGGTTATACCCCCTGTTTGGACTGCCTTGGTTCTGGCTCTACCGAAGAAATTATGGATAAACTGGAACGTGAACTTTATTAAATAACAATATTCTAAACGTAAAAGGAGAATTGTATGGATTCTTTTCATGTAATTTGTATAGCTGGATATATCATTTTTATTCTTGCATCAAAACTAAAAGAAAAAACAGATGAACTAAAACATAAGGTTTCTCCACCCTACGGTGATGATTTTTGGAAATATTACGACATATTATATCCAGATGATCCGTATCATAATAACCATAATAACCTTGAAAATTTTTGTCGTTCATTAATGTCTGATAGAGTCTACTCTATCCGTGAAGAATACTTTCGAAAATATCTTGATTTGCAAAATGAATATCTCGCAAAAGAAGAAGAATTTTCGTTTCCTGATGTTGATATTTCCGGTTATTTTCATTGGAAACATTATAAACTCAGATGTGAAGATTATAGAGACTTTCATTTTTACACTTGTTATCTTGATGGATATGTTTATTCTCTAAAAGATAAGAGTTTTATATTATCTCCATTTTCTTTTAATTCATTAGCAGATCTTCATTTTTTACGATATTGCTTTTCTTCCGGCCATCTCACAAATACTGAGATTGTTATTCCAGATGAATATACTAACACATTATCTGAAGGGCAGCATATAAAAATAATATGTTCCAGATATGAAAATTCATATCCTTTATATTTGCAACTTGTTATTGAAAAAATTATTGACTAATTTTTAATCTCAACTCAAAAATGGCGACCTTCCATCAAAGGAGGTCGAAACTATGGCAAAAGCAAAAAAACTGCCGTCCGGTAACTGGTCTGTACAGGCTTATAGCCACACAGTTACTGTGAACGGCAAACAAAAACGGGTGTATGAGCGTTTTACCGCTCCCACCCGTAAAGAGGCTGAGTATCTGGCAGCAGAGTTCCAAATGAACAAATCCCGCAGAAGTTCTGCTGAAACCATGACTGTCGCTCAAGCCATTGAAAATTATATTGATAGCAAATCGAATATTCTTTCTCCCGCTACGATTCGCAGCTATCGTTCCTTACAAAGAAACCATTTTCAAAATATTGGTAAGATTCCTATACGGAAACTTACCAGACAAATGGTTCAAAAAGAGTTTAACACATATGCGGCTACTTTGTCACCAAAAACCTGCCGAAATCTACATGGGCTACTTTCAGCGGCGTTGACGTTTTACATGCCGGACTTTACCTTGCGGACTTCTTTGCCAGAAAAAGAAAAAAAGGAAATGCAGATCCCAACAGAAATCCAATTGCAATCCCTTTTATCTTTTTCCAAAGATACCCCCTTGTATCTGGCAATTCTTCTTGCCTTTTCCATGGGGCTTCGCCGTGGTGAAATTTGTGGTCTTAAATGGCGTGACATTGATTTTTCAAAAAATAAAATTCATGTCAGAACATCCGTTGTTTTGAATGATGAGAAAAAGTGGGTTGAAAAATCCCCTAAATCATTTTCTGGTAACCGTATTCTTGATATGCCGGAATTTACAAGAAAAGAATTGGAGAAAATTTCTTCTGGCAAAAGAGCCGCTGAACCTGTTGTCAATCTTCTTCCTTCTCAGGTAACAAACAATTTTATTACACTGACAAAGCAGATTGGTATTTCTCATATTCGCTTTCATGATCTACGCCATTATTACGCTTCTATGCTACTTGCTAATAATGTTCCAGATAAATATGCAATGAAACGTATGGGGCACGCTACGAATGCCATGCTCAAAGGTGTATATCAGCACATTATTATTCAAAAAGAACAAGAAATTTCCAGCACAATCAACCACTATTTTTCCGAACATTTTCAGTGATGCAACACAAAATGCAACACGAAAAAAAAGAAACCTTGATTTCTCAAGGTTTCTTCAGTGCGGCTGGTGGGACTCGAACCCTATAAAAAACTGCTAAAAGCCTTGATTTTACTGGATTCTTGTTATAAAAAGTTGCATGAAAGTTGCATTTTTGGATAAAAGCGGTTTGTGGTATAAATCGACCTTACTATTTAATTATTTTTGTTTGGAGGAATTTTTATGAAGAAAATCGCCGGTTTATACCAGAGTTACCTGAAGGAAAGAAACGATGAAATACAAGAGATTTCAACAGGAGGAGAAAAGATGGAAAAACTTACTGCATTTTTGAAAGAAAAGCTGAACGCTGATGATTATTTCACGGCAGAAGAATTACTGAATGAGCTGGTAGCCGAAACCGAAGAAAAGGGCTTTACTGCCGGATGTAAATATACCAGCGGTCTTGCAAAAGAACTTTTCACAGAATAAAAAATAAGGGGCGGATATACCGCCCCGTTTTCTTTACCGTTTAGTCAGCACCGCAATACTGCCTTTGCTGGTCACTTCATACCCCAGCACATCGGCAATGTCTCGAATTTTGATATAGTTTACACCGTCCTTCAGGATACGATCCACGATAAACTCTCTCCCGTCAATGATCAATTTCGCCTGTTCAACCATCTCGTCATCTACCTCCTCTTTCACTGTGTAATCGATGTCTTTCAAAATCAGCCAATGCGTAAAGCTTGCCTTGCTCAGCTTATTCTTCCGGCAGCCATAAGCACTTCCATCCTCGGCAATGTATTCTCCATTACCGATATAGATACCAATATGTCCCTTCTGCCACACAGCCGCCCCGATCGGCGCCTTGCTGATGGTAGAAATGGGATGAACCTCCAAAGCCGTGTCATGGTATCCCTGGGAGTTGCGGACAATACCCGTTGCCCAACTGATCAGACCAGAACAGTCACAGCAAACCTTTCCGACCTTGTTTCTATCGCTGTCCCAGACCAAAGCACCATAGAGGGCTTTCAGCTCATTGTATTTCGCCAGTGTCATGACAGTACCCTTCATGCCGTACACATAAGGGACGCCCAGCTTTGACTTTGCAAATGCTACCAGCTCTGCTGCTGTTACTTTAGCCATCAATAGCCACCCCTTCTCTAATTTCCTGTACCAAAAAGCAGTTTTCCACATAAGCCGCTACTTGTTCATTTTTTGCCAGCATTTCCCGCATCTGTTCCAGCGCTTCATCCACCCAACCGGAAAACGTATCAAAAGAAATCACCGCTGCCACTGCTGGAAACCGCTGCACAAACAAATCATAAACCTGACGCAGTTTCAGCTGTCCGGTACCGCTGCCCAGTTCCTTTTCCGCTTCGGTCACCGCATACAGCAGCCATTCCTTTACCTTTGCCATCTGTTCTTTTGCAGGCAGTTTGAAAAAATTCCAGCAAATGACGCCAGCCATAACCACCATCACAATGGCAGTCACGATGAAATACCAATTTTCAATGAAAAAATTCAAAAAATCTTTCATACTTCAGACCTCCTTATTCGTCCAAACTTCTTCTTGTTTTGCGTTGTTTGTTTCCCGGTCAAATCGCAGTTTCTCCGCCTCTTTTGTTTCCTTAAAGGACTTGATGCAATAGGTAATGACCGTACCAATGATGGCGGTCACCACCGTCATGGACAGGTTTTCTGCGATTTCCGTTCTACCTAAAAAAGCCAGCAAATAGGATAATTGCAAATCAAAAACTGAGATTGCGAGAATCCACTTTACCAGCTTTTTGGTATATGTATTTCGTTTTCGTTTCATTGGCTGTACCACTTCCCGTCCAGCTCATGAAGCCGCTGTTCATGATTCTGCAGCATGGCATCCTGTTTTTCATTGTGTGCGTGTATTTTTTTATGTTCTTCCTTTTTCTGCTGGTTGATTTCCTCCACCTTATCTCCCATGTATATAATCTGCTCTGTAAGCCTTGCCACAGCGTTTGTCAAAGGGATAATGGTTTTAATCACGGTTATAATGAATCCGGCAAGAAGAACAATTCCCGCCACAATATCCCAAGTCATATATACCACCTCATTTCACACCAACGTCCCCAAACCAATGTTGTCAAATATTTGTTCGTTTTGTTCGAAAATAACCATGTAACCGCTACCGTTATTCAGTTACGCCATATTTTGACAATATTTCACTGCACACAGGGTCTTTCAAAAGGTTTTTTACTTGACCTGGTGGCAGTGCGTCAATCAATTTCTGGAAATCGGACGACTTTTCTTCAAAACTTGCAATCTCGTTCACCCTTTTTTCTACTGCCTGTTTAAGCTTCACTCGTATCCACCCCCAAGTCTCTCAAATACCCAAGGTATTCCTGTTCACGGTTTACCACGCAAGACATGATATACTGTTTTTCATCCTCACTGATGGTTCCAGCAGTGACCATCTGGGAAAGCCGTTCCTTTGTGATTTCGCCTTTCTGGTATCTCTTTTTGTAGTAGTCCAGAAAATATTCCGCCCCTGATTTCATACGATCAGCCCCCTTTTCAAAAGTTCCTCCATGACCATATCCACTCCTTCCTGACGGATTTCGTCTTGGCTTTTACTTACGGCTGCATAGATTTTTTCGTCGATGGTTGGCTCTGATTCTGGTAGTCCTGGAATAGCTTCATACTCAATAACGGGCTCTTTCCCATCCCATTTAAAAATTTTGTAAAAACCTTCCTGCTCATCGCCATCAAAAAACGAAAATTCTCCATCATACCATACAGCATCAGGAACCCCTGAAATTTTTTCTTTTTTCATTTTTTCGTTTTTAGCATAGATAACATTTTCAGATGTTAAAAATAAGACCATGCTACCCCTCCTTATTCATAATAAATAATCATCTTTGCTTGACCAGAACTTTCTACCCGTTTTATTGGCATAGTTACCGAAAATGAATCTTTTACAACTACTCTTAACGGGTTTTTAGTATAGGATGTGGAATTGTTGGAGGACAAATCCAAAACTCTGGAAGATGTATTGTCTGTCATAAATTCTGCAAAGACAGCATCATATAAATCACCACCACTAGCAGAAAATTTATATTCTGTACCATCCACTTCAAAAATATACGTACCGGACGTTGTTTGAAAACCACTTGAGTCAAAAATAATAGCTTTTATTTTTTTCTTACCTTTTGAAAAGTTAAAAGTACCAGTATATTTGCCACTACCACTAGGGACATTTACGGTAACTACTTCTTTTTTCATTCTTATAGTATCGAAAACGTCTAAACCACTATAGTTTTGTTTTATTTGCCCGAATAGTGTTGCACTTCCAGATGTATCCTCACTAGTTCCAATCTTTTCGTCAATCCCCGTGACCTTCGTCAGCACCTCTGCCAGTTTTCCCACCAGCACATTTTTCAACTGTGCCAGCCTTCCAAACAATGTAGGCTGTGTGTCGGCGTCACTTTCTGTGCCGATTTTGTTTTTGATTTCGTCTACCGTTGCCTGTTGAGCCACATCGGTCAAGGCTGTATTGATGTTATTGACCTCTGTCTGGGTATCGTTGACCTGTTTCATCAGATAATTATAACCATGTTTTTCTGTCAGCCCCACTTCTGTCCCATTCGGACTAATAGTCTGCCCTTGCGTCCAGTTTTCCGGCAAATCCGCTGGTAATTTCGGCATAGGTCATCCCTCCTTTACATCTACCTGAATTTTATGGGTGAAAATCGCCGGCTCTGTTACCGGCACATATACGGGAGAAGTCGTCAGCACGTTCCCGTCACTGTCCAGCAGCTCGATCTGCGTCACCAACGAGGTCTGTTCTGCTGTCACTGTATACTGCACCTGTGCCACATTTCCCACTGTTGTTCTATCCAGCGAAGAAATGACGATACTGCCATTGATTCTGGCACTGGTTACATTGGGCGGAATGGCTTTTGCCGTATCCTCCAAAAGTTCCTGTTGCACACTATAATTTGATGGCACCACGACCACCTCCTTATCTTCTGTCAATACAAAGGGCGTCAAACCCAATCCCCACGAACCCAGACGGTACTGCCACACCAAAGCAGACAGCGCCACAGTTTCTCCTAGCGTGAGTTTATTTGCCACAAAAGGTTGATTGATGAATACGATATGTGCTGGTTTGATTCTCCCAACCGTATAAGAAACCTCCGTGGCATAAGACTGGTTTTCCGCACTGCTGAGGATGTACAGTGTGTAGTTTGGATAGTCCACATGGATTTCATATTTTCCCTTGCCGATGATCTGGTCTAGCTTCTGATACAGAAACCCAAGGGTAAAAGGCGGCTGCATGGAAACGCGATTCAGCACCCTTTGTCTGCGAAAATCCAGTGTTTCCGTCTGGGGATTCGGCACAATACCGAAAATCTTTTCCCATGTGGAAACAGCCCCCTCGTCCATAGTCTGGAAAAAGAAATTGTCTGCCACCGCATTGATGGCAGCGGCAAGGGCTTCCATCTGGGCGCTTTCCGTTTTGCAAATTTCCTGAAAATCCAAAATCCGCCGGAACCAATACGGCAGATACCGCAGTAAATCCGTATCAAGTTGCCACATTGAGGTTCACCGTCCCTTCTTTTGGCACCTGCTGCACCGTCCCTGTCTGGGTCAGTATCACATCCTGCGCTTGACCATTCATTTGCACATTGGTGGCATTGACCACACCCGGCACTTGAATGATGGCAGCAATGACCTGCGCCAGATATACATCTGCCTGATACTGCACGCCGCCGGGGACAGTAGGCGCCGCCCATCCCTTCCGCACCTGCAGCAGATACGCGGCAATGGCATCTTCCACCGGCTGCTGTACCTGCCCGATCTCATAGCCAGCCGCCAGCGTCAAATTGGCAGTGACATTGATGGTGACAGCTTCTGGTGCGACAATGGTCACTTTGGCACCGATGGGAGCCATACCAAGTCCCAACCCCTGATTCACAGGTGGGTCAACAGCGTTCTGCACCGTTTCCACCAGCAATTCAGACGCAGGCGCAAAATCCGCCCCAATGATGGAGCATTTCACCGTACCACCGCCGTTCCATGTGGGATAGACCTGTACACCGCCTACCCCTTCCAGCCCACCAATAAACTCTCGATAGGCTGCCACATTGCCGCCGAATGGCTTTTCGTTCAGGGCGTTGATGATACGTTGCCGGAAATCATCGTCCGTTTCCACATCATCCCCAGGAATCAAGATATCATCCATGACTGCAGATTCCAGCCCGGGAAGATACGTAATGGGCAGGATATTCCCCGTATAATCATTGCCGATAATGCCAACGGTTTCCGCTTTCAGCTGGAATTCATTGGGGTTATCTGTGGTGCCGCTGACGATAAAATTGATACTGTCTGCCCCATTGATAGTGGAAAATCTTGCTCCCAAAGGCACTGGCTGTGAAAATTTACCCAGACGGACAGCTGCCGATGCTGGGTATCGTGTCAAACCGGCAATGACCGCCAGAAGGTCTAATGACGCACCCTCTGCTGTTGGAATATAAGCGGAAAGCTGCACCTGATCCAGTGCCAGATAAAAAGCTTCCAGCCCATAAGCCGCAGGACCGACAGCTGTCTGGATAAGGCTGCCCTCTCGCTTGTCATAGGCATTTGGCACCTGCCCCAGCATCGTCTGCAATAGGTTTTGGTATGTTTTGCTGCTCAAATCAATCAAGCCGTTCCCTCCTTTCTGCATGAAAAAAGCACCCACGACTGTGAGTGCCTATCTTCGCTTTTATTTTGCTTGGTCTGTGGATTCCAAATGTTCCCATTCAGCGTCATTATCATAATGATCTATCAACTGTACGCCTGTGGGATCAAATACGCTGGACTTGATAAAAATAACTTCATTATCTTTTACGATCGCACGGTAATTGTATGTATACTTAAATTCTCCCGTGGCTGATGTTGTAAAGCTGCCGCTGCCGATGTATTCTTGCAAATCTTCCTGATAATATGCAAGATGATCGGATAACGTATAGGAACAGCTGACACCAAGAGCTGTATTCAACCCATCTAAATAAATCTGATCCACCTGATTTATCTTAGAAGATTTTCCCATCGTAGCTACACAACTTACAAGCCCGACAATGACCACCAGAATCAATACGATCAAACAGCCTTTTGCAGGCGTTTTTCCCTTTGAAGCAATGGCTTCTTCCCTTGTCACTGTCTGCGTGGGTTTCTCCTGATCCAGCTTCGTCCCGCAGCTTTGGCAAAACAAGTCCGTTTCTCCCACAGCTTTTCCACATTTCTTACAAAATTTACCCATAAACATTCCCCTTTCCATTTTTCTCCATCATATCACAAATTGCAACTATAAGAAATAAAATTTCACAAAATGTTTCTATTTATTGTAAATGTTGCAAATGGAAAACTTTTTGGGAATCATATTGTCATCCGCTGTGGAACAGGTCCATATACCGTCTGGACCGTAAATTCTACGGTCAAACTATCCCCATTCACCTGATAGGAAAAATCTGTGATTTCCTTCATGCGGTTATCTGTACGGATGGCGTCTTTCGCTCTCCGCTGAATCTCCAAAGCCACATATCCGGGATTTTGTCCAACCAGACCTTCCCATTCCATACCAAAGTTTGGGCTGTATATCTGCCAGAGGAACCGCTCCACGGAAAAAAGGATCTCCACTGCCTGTTTCACAGCGGTGAACCCGTCAGCCATGCCAGAGATACGCCCTGTCACTGGATTGACATACCATGTGTACGAAGGCTGTTCCGTAAAGGTCACACCTTGGGAGATATTGATCACATTTTCTGGCAAAGTTGCCATTTCTCACACCTCCTGAAAAACTCTGGACAAAACCACATACTTCTGCCCATGCTGCACCCGCAGCATCAGCACCTTGTCCCCTAATTCCAGCCCTCGGTTTAACGTGATAAAGCCGTCATTGGGTAGCGCCTGCCCATTCTCATAGCAGGTGATACCCGTCAGCTCCGTGGAGCATTCTCCCGCAGGCATGATAGTAGCGTCTATGACAGTATGGTTGTGGGTGGTGTCATGGCTGTGTGCAAAAGTCGTTACTTTCTTTTCAACAACAGAAGCCGTCAAATAAAGCACTTGGGAACGCAAAGGCGCAGCCTGATTGTTTGTTGTGATTCCCAGCGGCTTCACCTGTGTGACCGTTCCTACCACCAGATCGGTGGGCTGCATGGCTCTGTTGTTTTCCTGAGTAATCTGCTGTAATACATCTAATAATTCCACACAATCACCTCAAATCGCCAACGTATCAAAACTCATGGTATGTTTGTCATTCTCAAAAGTATGGGTGATTTTTTCAATCATAACCTCCTGATCAAGATCGATATCACCCAACCCCTGTATTTTCATCAGAATCATCATTCCAGCCCGTAGCCCCAGCACACCCAGAGATTCCACACTGAGGGTACGCAAACGGCGGTTATAGTAAGCAAGCATGGTTTCTGCCTGTTCTCGCATCTTGGCGATATTAGTTTCCCCGTCTACGGTATGATACAGCCGTAGCAGACCCCACCGCTCGATATTGGCAGTATCCTTGGCTTCCACCATATCCGCCATGCCTGTTTCCTCATTTTCCCGCACCAGTTTGATGCTGTTATAGGTCTGCTTGTCGATATCTGTTTCGTATTTATAATTGGTTACCAAAGAGCGGTCACCCAATACCACATTTGTTTTCATGTTAGCCGCTTCCCGCAGGCTCAGACCGTTTCCATCATCAAACAGCACAAACACCTTTCCGGTGTTCAAAAGCGTCTGTTGGATGGCTGCCTCAATGATATCCAGACAGGACTGGTCGTCTTCCAACAGTGAAGGAATGGGGTATCCCGTGTCCTCGATAGTACTGACCGGAAGCTGGAAGTCTGCGGCAATCTGCTGTAAAATCTGCCCTGCCGTCTGCCCATAAAAATGATAAGAGGCATTGGCTTTCAGGTACCGCATACTGTCATAACAGGTCACTTCAATGATACCCCATCGGTCTTTGCTTTTATGGAATACCCAGCCACAAAAAACCACCTGCCCATCCACAGAAAACCGTACCACATCCCCCTCCACAAAGGAGATACCGCCGGCTTTGATGAGGGTAAATGTAAATTTTCCCGGGCTGCCTGTGCGGTTGGTAGTATAGCTTGCTGTGGAAACACAGGGGGCAGCGTCCCAGAGCCTTCCTGTCCGCTTTTCCGTGATCAAAAGTTCTGTTTTCACTGTGTATCTACCCCCTGTAAGTCTCCTTTTTTGCACCAGCCCAAAGCACCGCCGGATTCTGATTTCACATGGACGGGATATGGTCTGTCATTGTCATCATTGATGATACGGGACACCACCACCCGTCTGCCGTTTCCGCTTCCGGAAGGCTTGTCACCATAACTGGAATAAAAATATTTTCCGTTTAAGGTTGCTGTCATACCCACATATAGTTGTCCTTTTGGGATACTTCGGGTCTGCTCTGTGGTAGCTGTTGCGGGCTTTTCTGCCGTTGCTTCTGTCTGGATCTGAACGGTAAGAGGACTATAATCTCTGTACTCAGTCAATTCCAGTGTATAGTAGAAGTCCCCTGTTTCACCGCCTCGTTCTTCTGTCTGGAAACCAGTCACCAATACATGGATGCCCGGGTCATTGACAAAATAAGGAGTACCATCTTCGTAACATCTAGAAACAGCATAGATCAGCACTTCTTTGTTTGCCATAGCACTTCGGAAAAAGTTGATGTAAAACTCTGGCGGTCGGAAATCACCGCTGGTCAATGTCATACGGTCAATTCGACCAGGGAAATAGCTTTCGATGGTTACTTTCTTTAAGTTTGGGATTCTTGGCACCATTATGGGACCAATACCCAGCACATTATACTCCTCGTTTGCGCTGTCCTGGGAAACAGGGATTTTTTCCGGGTTTACAGGAAGTCGATACACCAAGTCATCCGCTACGTTATGTCTCTTAAAAAACAGGCCAAAGTCATTTTTCGCTGACATATTTTATACCTCCTATACCCTTGCCGTAGATTTAGCACTACCTGCTGCAAGCTGTTCCTGCAAGATCAATGCCATAACATCCGCCATAGCTTTCCGGTCAGCTTCTGTGTTGCCGGTATTGGCACCATTTACTGTGATAACAGGCGTCTGTGCCGTCAAATTGATTTTATTGACATATCTTTGGGTAGCCATGTCCACCATAAGTTTGATGTCTTCTTTGGACATATCCACAGATTTTTTGATGCTACCCACATCTTTCCCGATGCCACCCAGTTTATCATTGATGTCACCAAGAGAAGCACCACCAGCGGAAAAGTTACCAAGATCAGCACCAACGCCACCGCCAAAAATATTGGAAAAGAAATTGGAGCCTTTATCGTAGCCGGAAGAAAATGCGCTGCCATAGTCTTTATATTCCATAGGAGAGAAGTATTCTTTCCAGCCGGAAGACTCTTTTACAGCGGCTGACTTTGCTCCCAGATTATTGATCCACGACTCCACTCCACTGGTCAGGTCTACGGTCACACCAGGTATTTTATTGACCAGTCCTTCGATACCGTTAGCGATATTCAGCAAATAACCAAGGACGGTCTGTGCCATATCGTAAAAAAGCACTTTCACCGCAGCCACAGGATTGTTAAACACATTCCCTATGAAATTTGCGAAAATTGCAAAGCCGTTATACATGAACGCCACAGTGTTATAAACATGGGCGCCCAGCATCGACATTACACCGGCAATGATGCCTGTTGCAGATACTGACGCACCTGTAAAATGGTTATAGGCAGCCACGCCAGCATACAACGCCCCCACGATGAGTGCTAATCCCATCAATACCCATGTAATAGGCGATGCCAAAAGAGCACTATTAAACACCATAGTGGCGGCACTAGCTGCAGCTGTGTTGCCAGTCAAAACACCATACCCAATAGATAAAAGAGTCACAGCCCCATGATACGCTGCCGTTGCAACGGTAGCAATTTTCGTCCAGTTTGCTGCTACCTGAAAGATAGCAAAAGCCGCACCAGCCCCCAATACCAAAGGACCAATGATTGCAATGTTATTCGCAAGCCAAGAAAGACCAAGCAGCACAGGACGAAGCCCCATGGTTGCGTAGTTTTGGAATTTAGTCCAAACCTGTCCCCATGTCATAGGCATTTCTTCAAATTTTGCATTGGTTTCCTCTGCCGCGGCAAACATGGCATTTTTTACGATATCTGCTGTGATAGCCCCTTCAGACGCCATCTCTCGCATCTGCCCAACATTCACCCCAAGATAATTGGCTATGGTTTGGGCAATCATAGGGGTTTGCTCTAAGATAGAGTTCAATTCTTCCCCTCGCAGAACACCAGATGCCATAGCTTGTGTCAGCTGTAGCATTGCCCCTTGAGCTTCTGCCGTTGTCGTACCGGAAATCGCCATTTGCTTATTCAGCTGTTCCGCAAAGGCAACGATTTCCTGTGTACTGCCAAAAGCGTCACCGGCAAGTAACCCCAATTTGGATACCATCGCTGCTGTTTCCGTGTAAGAGCCTCTGGCACGGTTGGCACTTTGGAAAATCATGCTGTTTAATTGTGCAGTGGTTTGCAAACCATCGTTAATACTGTCAAGTCTTGCTGTTGTAGATACCAAAGTATCTGACATCTGTAGCAATCCCTTGACGCTCTGCATCCCAATATATCCGCCGACCAGCCTTTTGACAGATGTGGTCAAACGGTCTGCCGAACCAGTACCACTTTCCATGGACTGGTTATACTCTTTTTGTGCTTTGGCAGCGGCTCTTGCCTGCCGTTCCGCTTCCTTTTCCGCCGCAGCGGCAGCACGGATACTGGCTGTCTGTGCCTTTGTCTGCGCCGTAGCCAGTCTTTGTTCCGCTGTCTGTACCCGTAAAGCCGACTGATATACGCGCGCCTGCTGGGCTGCCATTTTGGCAGCCGCAGTGGTTTCTTTTGTGACAGCTCCACTTTGCTCCATCATTTTGATGTAAGCGCCAAGCCCAGCAGAAAACTTGTCCTCAATGGCTAATACTTCTCTGATATTACCCATGATATTCCATCTCCTTTCTCTGCTGTTCTCTGTCGTGAATCTCTTTCGTCACAAATTCAGCGATCAGAATCCGTTCCGGATATGGAAGCTCTGCGTATTGGTGCGGCAGCATGCCGAAATTGACAAAGCAATAATATGCGATCATCGTTTCCGCATCGCCGCCGCCAATCAGTTTTTTGCTTCAGTTACAGTTGTGTCGTCAGCAGTAAAACCAGAAAGTTCACTGATTTTTTCACCCAGCAGAGCGAACTCCCCGGGGCGCAGCATTTTTGCGACAACTTCGGTCGCATCCATAGTCCCGTAGGCGTCGCAAAGTTCTTTGTCCGTAAAATCAGGAAAAACTGTTGCAGCTACAGCCAGTTTTCTCCGGTAAGTGATCAGATCAAATTCTTTTACCATCTGACCGTCTGCCCCTCTGACCTTACGGAAACTCTGACGATTCAATGCATCATTTTCTTCCTGTGTTACAGATCGGATTTTGAATGGAACCACTTTCCCTTCTTCGTCTTTGAAACGATCAGAGATAAACACTTCCTTTTCTTCATGTACAGGGACGGGGTTCAAAAATGCAAATAATTTACTCATTTATATTCCTTCCTTTCTCAACCGCCATAAGACGCAGGCTCGTTAAACCCACGTAGCTTGGCTACTCTGGTATAGGTAAAGTTAAATTCATAATTCAGCATGGCTTCCTCACTGTCCAAAATGGAAAGGGGGATAGAACCTGTCAGCTCACATCCATAGTAAGCAATGGACTGACTGCCCACACTGCTGGAGGGGTCGTCGTTGGTGACCTGCAGATCAAACTGCGGCATATTACCGGTATTGATATACTCCAGCACCATGTCTGTCCAAAGGCTGGTACCATAATAGATATTGCCTTTGCCTGTCTGCTTTGCACCATTGGCTTTGTTCTGGATGGTTCTGGTTCCCACCACACGCATTTCCTTGCCTTGGATTTCTGCGTAAGTGGTGATATTCATCATGCCTGCCACTTCAATCTGTTTTCCATTTCTGGTGACAAAGACTTTTCCCTCGGCACCATTGACGGTATCTTTTGCCAGTAAATACATATCCACACCTCCTTACGCTACTGTGATTGTGATATACAGTTTTTCCGCTGCGTCCACAGGCTGAATCCGCAGATTGATGACAACCGCATCGATGTCATCCCCCGGCAGTACGTCCACGTCATCCGGTTCAAAATTCTGGATGGCATTGTTTGCCTGCATTTCCTGCAAGTATCCCACAATGACAGCTTTGAACAGGTCCCTGCCAGTGTCGTTGTTGTCTACCACACCGATGAAGCTCTCGGAAAACTGCATATACAGGTCATTGGCAATGGTATGCAGGGTACGGATAACACGGTTCTTCCGGTATGGCTTGGAAATATCCGCTGTGAAGGTTGTCAGGCTGTTGATGTCGGAATCCACTTTCACAGCCCCATTTTCCGCAAATACCACAAATTTTCCCGCCTGCAGAGCTGCAATGATCTGGTCATTGGTCAGCGCCGGTGTCACAGATACGGCATCAAGATATTTGGCATAGGTCAAAGACTCATTGTAGTTTGCCCCTGCCTCTGCGCCGCCTACCCACCAGCAGAGCTGTTTGCCTGTCAGTGTCGTACCATCTGCAAAGGAAATACCTGTAATGTCTGCGCATACATTGATAACGAAACGGCTGTCAGGGACATTCAAGCCATAAGCAACCAGCTGGGAATATCTACCCTGTGTATTGGCAAGACGTTCCACAAAGTTGACCATTGCCGCCTGTGCAGTGCTGTCGTCGCCGTCATAAATGAGAATGTCAAAGTCATAGGCTTCAATATTGGACAGGAATGTGGTATAAGCTGCTGTTTCCACAGTGCCATCTGCACCCGTTGCCAGTTTCACCCCTGCTGTTTCTGTCAATGCACCGCTGCCGCTGAATGTCACCCATCCATTGGCTTTTAGTTCTTCCACATTTTTTGCCGTCTGGGTATCCACCACAACACCATCCACAACGGTCTGCACATCAAAGCTACCTTCTGCGTCCGCCTGCTCTGTCACCACAATGGTGATATCGTTCCCTCTGACACCGGGATAAAGGGCTGTGGCTGTCATCTGTCCCTCTGTCACCGTTGCCTGCACAGAACTGCTTGCGGCAGGACGATACAGCAAAACTTTTGTGGCACCGTTTGTCCGGTCACTGCCCTTGAAGATTTCCTGCAAAAACCGCGCCTGTGCCGTGTAAATGGGATAGCCGCAGAAGGGCGTCGTGTCTGCCCCTGCTTCCACTTCCATGACCTTCCCAACAGGTCCCCAACTCATAGGCTCACAAATGGCAACCACACCACGGCTGCCAATGGACAGCCCTCTCTGGGACTCTGATGTAAAATTGATATAGACACCCGGGCGTACCTTATCCTGTTTGGTCCATGTTCCACCTGCCATTATTTCTCACCTCCAAAAAAGGCATCCACCGCTTTCTGGGCTTCTGCCATGGTATAAGTTTCTTCTGTCAAAATCGCCCGCAGGAAATCCTGCTGCACATGAGAAAAGCGCTCACTTTTCAGCAGCGCTTCCCGTTTGTACCGTTTTTCCTGGGACTTGTTTTCTTTTTTCATTCCACCACTTCCTCATTGTATCTTTCAATGGTACGCATTTTGATGGTTTCTTTCGGAATCCGCACACGCTCTTTGATTTCAAAACGATAGTGCAGTTCGTTCAGATCGATGTCCCATTCCCTGTCATAGGTGCGAATCTGTACCGGCTCTGTCTGGATGCCGTCCGTGTATGGGAATGTTTCCATGTGTAAGTCTAAAATCTCCGCTGTCTTTTGGTATCTCTGCTGCAGATCGGGCAGGTTGTATTCTTCCAGACAGGTCAAGTCTAAGCCGATGGTACGCAAATAGTACCCGCCTGTTTCCAGCTTGATATTGCTGTACCGTTGCTGTAAAAACATACAGGGAATTTTGGTGCCCTGCTGATTGGGGTCTTGGTATAAAGAAAATTCAGGTAAAAATAGTTTCAGATAGTCCGATAAAGAATCGGCAACGGTTTCCACCGTATAATTCATTCCATCAACCCCCTTATCTTTTTATCCAGTTCTGACAGCACTGTTTTTTCATAAGCCTGTTTCCCTTTGTCCGCCATAAACTTACCTTTGACATACTTTGTTTTGGTACCCACGACCATGCCCTCATCCTTGTTTGGGTTATACTCCAGCAGACCGCTGTCTTCGTTGATGTATAGCCCCGGTACAAAATGCTGGTCCATGCGGTGTCCGTTGTTCACATAAGATGCATATTTCAAATCATTTGCAAGAACTGTTTCCACTCTATTTCCCGAAATTTTGGGTTCTTTTATGCTGTCGGTATCCCAATGCTGTTTCAATTCCCCGCTGCGGGTATTTGTACCACGCAAATCACCAGCTGTGGGCGGTGTGGCATCTGTTGCCGCCTCTATGGCACGCAGGGTGGCGTCCTTTGCCACCTCTGCCAGTACCCTTGGGACATCTTCCTGTGCTTTTTTCAGCTGTTGGATGCGTTGCTGTAAGCTGACTGTAAAACTCATAGCATCACACCCTTTCCTGCTGCAGCAGATGGATTTCCTGATGGGCAAGTCCTCCCATGATGTTCCCCACCGGTTCTGGATAATAGTTGGGGTCTGCGGCAAAGGCTCGGATATTTGCAAAATTCCTGCCGATTCTTGCGCCACGATGGATGATCAACTCATCACCGGAGCGGATATCCACATCTAAACCACAAGCTAAGCTATCCTCCTGATTGATATTTGCCGCTGTCTGCTGCATCTGGATAGTTTTCTTTCCGGAACGATATACCCGGCAAGGAACAGCTGTCAAAACCTGTTCTCTGCTGTTGGAAATCAGTGCCTTTGATTCATCCGGCACCACACGCCACACATCTACTGTATCGGTATACCATGCGTCAAAATTCATTAGCCACACCCCCTAAATAACAAGGGTTCCACCCATGCCCACCAATCTGGCTTCTGTTGCCAGAATCTGACCATACTGGGTGGCGTTCAGGCTGCCCCAGTCCTCTGTGGCTTTGGTCAATGCAGAAGTGTCATAGGTTACGCTGGTATCTCCCAGTGTTTCCGATTTCACCACACCAACCAACGCCCCTGTGGCAGCCGCCTGTCCTGCTGTTTCACTGGCAGGAGCAAAGGTACGCAGATACAGGGTCCCATAATGAGCTACATACAGCCCAGCTGCATACCGCCAACCGTCTAGCCATTTATCCGGCTGGATAGATTTGTTCGCCCGGTTGATAAACTGATTCAGCATGGTTTCCGGCAGGAGGGATTCTCCATCTGCGGTAAAAAACTGCGGGAAGTCCTGCTGGAACATTTCCGCTGTATAATTGCCTACTGCATGCCCGATATTAGACGCAGCGGCTTTGATACCCAAAAACTGTGGTTTCATACAGAACATCCCGCATCACCTCATTTCTTCTTTCTCTCAGGTTTTTCTGCTTCTTCAGACTTTTCAGCAGCTTCCAGTTCTGCCTTTTCTGCTTCAGCGGCGGCTTTGGCTTTTTCTCTGGCTTCCAGTTCTGCCTTTTTCGCTTCTACATCTGCCTGTTCCAGAGCGTTGTCCTTTGTGGTGGAAGAAACTGCAATCTTCCCGTCTTTTACCAGTTCTTTGAAATATTTTGTTTTTGTCACCCAATCAGGTACAGAGCCGATGTATTCTTTGGGGATCGGATATGCCTGTCTGCCATCAGGGCTAGGGATGATGATGTTTCGTTTTGAAATGATAACTGTTGCCATCTTTCATACCTCCTTATTCGTCACCGCCAATGCCGTCCCAATATGTCACGGTATTAGGATACATCATTTTGATTTCGGAAATATTCGCCATATACGCAGTGTCATAGCACACATGCGCCACATTGGGCTGTGTCATGATTCTGTTCAGGGGAACCAGCTCATCCAGACCAATAAAGCGTTCATGGTTCACATAAACGACCATTCTGTCTTTGCTTCCAGTACCTGCGCCTTTGCACCACGCAGTTGCACCGATATACAGCTGACCTTTGCCGTCTTTGTTGACAATATTGTTTTCCAGCAGATAGTCCAAAATGCTTTTGGTTGCCAGTTCAGAAACCTTGGTATTTACCAGATACAGATACTGTTCATAAGGTACCAAAATGTGGTTGGGAATAGCTGCGCTGTCATAACCAGCCGCCGCCCAAGTGGCAGAAATGGCAGTATTGATGTCCAGCAGGATTTCGTCAGGTGTTTTGTCCTTCCAGTTGGTTGTGCCTTTCGCACCATCTGCCACAGTGGTTTCTGTCACGTCAGGATGATTTACCAGACCGTATGTGCCATACTGCGCAAAACCAGCATAGACGTTCTCATCCATATGTTTGTCATAGCTCAGGCGGACACCCTCCTGAAGCAGCTGATCCAGACTTCTGCCAATGTAGCTAGATTTCTGCATATCCACAAACATGATACGCAGTGCCACAGAATATACATGCGCCTTAAACAGCCCTTTGTCCAGAGAAGCCTGTACAATAGGAATACCGTTTGCGCCACCCGCTGTGATAGGGCTGTCACCACTACCACCTGTTACACCATATTGCACAGACAAGGCAGAGGCAAAATCTACCCAACCGCCGCCTGTTTCGATAGGTACATCTCTAGGATATGTCACACTGGTCAGAGGCTGCCGGATGATTGGATCTCTTTTTTCCAGTTCAGAAGTCAAAAACGCATTGCCGGAAGCAATCCCTGCTGCGTCCATTACAGGCATACCCACTGGCTGTGTCTGTTTGGGAGTAATGATACCACCGTCAAAGACACCCATATTGTTATAACTCATATCGTTCCCTCCTTACGCATTGTTCATAGTCAGGATGCGCAGTTCTGCAATACCATTGGCATCTGCAGGACCTGCCCACTGACAGTTGGTCAATTCTACTACTTTGCCGCTGTCGTCTTCTGCCTCGAATCCACCAACCTTAGCAGTAGAGAAGCTGCTATTTTCTGTTGTACGGACATAAACTTTACCGCCCAGCTTTGCAGTACCTCTCTGGCAGAAAACATTGATGCTGCCTCTCTGGAATACAGGTACCGCTTCTGCGGGTGCGTATTCACCCTGCCCCTGATTCAGATAGTTCAGAGAGCTTTTCACCTCTCTGGCAGCAATGCCCACAAACTTATCCGCTGTGGAAGACGCCCCCATCTGTACCACTGTCACACCGTCAGCGGCATATTCCAGTGGTGCGCCGAAAGGAATATTTGTGCTTCCTCCTGCGGGTCTTGTGTTGATAATCATATCAGGCTGTCTGGCATAAGAACCAGCCTGACCATTCGGCATACCAGTGCCGATTACCTGTGTATTCAGTCCCATATCTTTCACACTCCTTTTTTAATTCTGTAAATAACCAGCTGCTCGCAATTTTTCCAGAAGACCGTTAAAATCCTCCTGAGTAGGTGCCGCAGCAATATTGGCAATAGCAGGCATCTGCTTTACTCCTCCCAAAGCCTCTGGTGTGGCAGCCGGAAGGGTATAAGAAGGTCCTGCCGGTCCTTGTGGACCTGCTGGTCCGGGTTCACCCTGAGGACCTTGTGCCCCAGTTTCCCCTTTTTCACCCGCTGGTCCCTGTGGACCCGTTTCTCCTTTTGGTCCGGCTGGTCCCATAGGACCTTGTGGTCCTGCTGCGCCTTCTGTTGGTCCGATATATGCGATTCTTAATTCAGCAATGCCGTTTTCATCGGCAGAACCATTCCACTGGGCATTCACCAGCTGGATAGTATTTTCCCCATCTTCTGTAGCTTCCAGACCGCCAACCATAGCATCTGCAAATAACGGATTTTCTGCCACTCTGACATATACTTTGCCATCAATGACAGGGGTTCCCCTTTGGCACAGCACATTGATGCTCCCACGCTGGAATACAGACACAGCGTCTTCCAGGAAATAAGCTCCTGTACTCTGTGCCAGATAGTCTACTGCAGTTTTGACTTCGCGCCCAGCAATCCCAATGAACTGATTGGCTGTGTCCCCTGCTCCCATTGGCAAGACTGCACCATTCTCTCCACGTTTTAGCGCTGTACCAAACAGGATTGGCGTTTCTCCGCCCAAAGGCGCAGTATTGACGATCATATCAGGCTGTCTGGAAAAAGAACCAGCAAAACCATACTGCATGCTTTTTCCAATGGATTGTGTTTGTAAACCCATACGCTCACCGCCTTATTTGTTTAAGTGTGGATTGAATTTGGCATAAGCTTCCTTCTGCTCTGCGCAAATGGTACTCATGTCTTTACGCTGGCTGGATGCTTTCTTTGCGCTGTCCTGAGTAGCGGCAAGGATATCTGCCCCCATATTGCCTGAACGGATGGAAGACAGTACCGCATCTACGACACGGGCGCGTTCATCCTTATTTTCAATAGCTGCCACAGCCGGACGAATCTTTTTCAGCAACTCTACAGTGAAAGCATCACCGGCAGTACATTTTTTGTCTTCCATTTCTTCTGCAGAAATAGTAACTGCCTTTTCCGGCTCTGCTGCAGGTTCTTTCCCGATCAGACGTTCAATTTCCTTGTCGATGTCGGATTCATCAGACATTTTCTTTTTGTCCATCTGATTTTCCATGAAAGCTCCCATCATTTCGATGAGTTTATCCAGCTTTGCACCAAGATCGCCACCCTGCATACCATCTTCTGTTTCTTTGGGCTGTTCTTCCGTTTTCTTTTCCGGTCCAGTTGCAGGAGCGGGTGCCACCTCTGCATCCAGTGCCGTTGCCGTTGTTTCTACCATTTTTTCCAGTTCTTCAGGATTGGCATCTTTTGCCGCGCTCCCAAAGAGCTTCAAAATCTCTGTTCTGAATTTACTCATGTGATTCACTCCTCTTTCTGGTTGTTTATCTTTGATGGCTACCTCATGCCCAGCACGCCCAGCCGGTACCACCGCCACATGGTTCCCTCTGATTTGTGTTTGTCGGTACCCGTTTCCATCAGGTACATAAATGCAAGTATAACCGCAGGAAACCTCCCGTTTCACACCATTTTCAATGTCGCTAATGAGAGACGCATCTGTGATATGTAAGTCTGCCACCAGCTTGTCACCTTCCCTGCGCACGTTCTGGACATGCCCCCGACTGTACGCTCCTGCTGTTTCCGGCAGAAGATTATCGGGCGGATGATTGTCTGTAACAATTTTTCCTTCAAAAGACGCCATAGCAGCCGGAGAAAAGACATCCTCCTCGTAGCGATTGACTGTGACTATTCTTTCCGGATCGCCGTCCAGACCAAGTTCCCTTGCCAGATATTCCATGGTGCCGGTGCGGGCAATGGGGACATTTTTGCAAATCAAAAAGCCCTCATCCGTTTTGGTCTGGTTGGGGCTGATTTCGGTACCGTAATATGTCAGCATCTATCTCACCCCCGGTACCAGTTTTTTCTGCTCTGCACTCTGCCCTGTCAATGCTTCCACCAACATATCAGTCAGAATACTCTGATGGTCTGTTTCGTCTGCATTGATTTCCAGCAGCTTTGTTACATGCTTCTGTGGTGCCAGTGCAAGAATTGCTGTATAAAGGCGTACTGTTTCTGTTTCAGCCGCAAGGGCTTTTTTCAAAAGTGCAACATATCCTTCCATAGTGCCTCTCCTTTCTGGTGGTGGGGGTGGTGGTTTATTGGGCGCCAGTCCTGACCTGACGCATAAATGGTCATTTCGAAACATGTTCTTCCTCCTTTTCCCCATGAAAAAAGCGTCCTTTCGGACGCTTGATTCTCTCTTATGGTATATCTTTTTACAAATGTCTTCCTACACCTGAAATCCCATTTGTTTTAACAGTTTTAAGGATGCTTCATAATTTTCCTGTTTTTCTTCTTCCGTTGCAAGCCGCTCAATATCTTGATCTGTAATGTCGACGGTATCCCAATCTTTTGGAGAGGAACCAACATCCGCGATATAGGTATCCGGCTCAAAAACTTCTACCAAAGCGGCAAATCTCCCGTCTTTGAGCAGAACTGTGTCATATTGCTGATATTTTGCCATTATATTTCCTCCATATGTGCTGTCGTAAGACGCGTTTCTCCTTCTGGTGTCACATTCCATGCCAACAAGACATTGGCAGGCGTTCCCTTTTTCCCCTGCAAAATAACGAGTTGACTATAACGGTCACCATATCGATCTGAATTTCTGTGCGTCGCTGGATACTTTTTCGCAGCTTTCAGAATTTCCTCCCGCATTTCCTCCCAGTTTTCAATATTATACCCCAAACGAGATTGAAACGAAAGCCCTTTGGGATAACCATCTTTGCTTTCTGGATGAAAGAAGTATTTTGTAAATTTCGCCTCTGCTGCCGTTGCCGTTTCTGCGTGAGGCAACGCTTTATCCGGATGATTTAGCAAATCATTTCGCCTCATGACATCCAGTTTCCATATTCGATATTTTTCATCCCCCAGCCGCTTATGTTTCCGGAAAGTTTCAAATGTCTTTGGCACTTGATTTCCCAGCGTCATGCGGTAGGTCTCCCACTGCCGATAGTCCCGCAGCCAGTCAGCCCTTGCCGTTTCCTTTTTCCGGTAGGCATCTATCTGCTTTTGGGTTCTTGGATCCATGGTGGGTGGGTTCTTTTTGAAACTGGAAAAATCTTTGATTTTCTGTATTTCTTCTTCACTCCTGCCAGCCGGTGTCCATGGCATCAGCACATGCAGGCAGTTTGGATGAATATTCAAATAACTGTTGGTCAAATCATCGGGACCTGTTGGGTCAATCTTCCCAAAGGCAGAAGACAGCGGCGGAAAGTTTGGGTCTTTGCCGCTTTTGCTATAAACCCGACCTTCCAGCGGCGCGCAGATTTTGCAAGTAGTCCCATGGCCGCTGATTTTGTACAAATCGTGTTCTTCGTCCGCTGTCAGCGTTGCAAGTATTTCCGCCTGTCTGCTGGTGGTTCGCGCCACCATGCTGCAATAGGTATGCAGGCTCCATCTTCTTCCGGCTTTGTCTATAAATGCTGTGATGCCCTCCCTTGCCAATGTCTGAAAAATATCATTGGCGGCTTTCTGGGCGCCTTTTCCCATGGCTTGTGTCTGGGCTAATGTTCCCAAAGTAACACGGCGGAAAATATCCCCTTGCGTTCTGCCGATCAGGGCATTTTGCAGGGTATTCTGTGCCGTTCCTGATGCTTCCACGATTTCCCCCATGAGATTGGTCACCAGACGGTCTATAATGCTGTACTGTGTAGCGGTCAACGCCTCCGCGTTTTCATATCCACGGACATGTTTTTCCACCGGTTCCAATATCTTACGGGCTTCCGGCACCCGAACATAAAACTGCTGTTCCACTATCTTTGGTACATATTCCCAGCAGTCTGTTTCCATCTGTTTCAAGATAGCCTGTATCCGGTTCAGGGCGGCAACGGCGTGATAATCGACTAAGCCTTGAGAACGCAGCCGCCCAATTTCATTGATAATGGCTGTTTCCGTTCGCAGGAATATGGCAATCAGCTTTTCCAGTTCTTTTTCGTTTGGTGATTTTTGAATTGGCATCTATCACGCCTCCTCAAATCCCAATCCCATAAGCGGGTCACGCAGAGCCGTCACATCCTGAAAGGTCTTTCCCTCATTTTTCTTGATGGTTTCTTCGGAAATACTGTCAAACATAGAAGTTTCTTCTGCCAGTTTTTTCAGTTCGCGCTGAGCAGTTGCCTGATCCAATAGGTTTGCCTGAAAAGCGGCAATGATGGTTTCGGCTTTTGCCTTTGCTATCTCTGCCACTTCTTTGGCTGTTGGCGTCCACAATGGAGGAAACTGGATGTCCATATCTTCCGGAACACCACCCCACACGCTCATGGCAATGATGGGCAGCAGCTTTTCCAGAATGGGGCGAAGTTTACTTTCACGCAACGTGTCCACGTAATCGTAATAATTTTGCAGATCACTTTCCCCTGTGGCGTTCAGTCCTGCGGGCGCACGTCCAAACAGCTTTGTCACTGGAATCCTGCTGGCACCGGATAAGTCAAGGCACATGCTGTCGTAGATTTCCTGCAAGCCCGTAAAGGTGTACTGGGTATTTTTCACCGAATCGCCTTTATTCACCAGCTGCATGCCGAAATTGGATTTCAGCACGTTCTGTGCCTGCATCATGTTCCAGAAGCGCTGCTGGATGGCAGTGGGCGCAACAGAAAAAAGCTGGTCCAGATTTTCCACCTCCATGGAATCCACATTTGCACGGAATGTCAAAGCAGCCATATTCGCTGCCACGTTGTCATGTTTCACAACGTCCGCGTAAAGGGCTTCCACTTCAGATTCTCCCCAGTACATTTCTGCCATTTTTTCCAGATAAGGCAGTTCCCTACCGACAAATCGGATAATGCGGGAATAATGGACAGACACCACCGTACTGCCGTCTGCCATATTGATGTCATAGTATTTGGGCAAGCCAAAATCCGGGTCTGCCAAGTCGGAAACCAATTCCATACCGGGTGTGATACCGGACCATCTGTCAACGATATACAGCCCAGCAAAGGTACCCGGAAGTATAGTGTCCAGTTCCAGAGGTTTGGACAAATCTTCCTGCCCTCGAATCAAAATCAATCCAGCCGCGCCGCCATACAGCCTGCCCCAGCGCATCCCCTCATTGATGCGATCATATAGTTGCGTCTGACGTAAGCAGCGGTCAAGTTCCTGCTGGTATTTCGGGGAAATGGCACCGGATACCGTAAAGCCTTCCCGCAGCATATCATCCGGTATAATACCCACTACATTCTGTACCACCCAGTTTGAGCGATACAGGCTGTTCAGCAGGGCATAGTCGTATGTCATGCGGGTCAAGGGATACTCTGTTGCTTCCAATGGAGATTGGGATCCGTATCCTAAATGAAAAAGCGGATTGCTAAATGAATCCGCTGTCTGTACCGGCTTTATTGTACCGGTTTTCTTTCCTTTTCTGCGGGACAATCTTCCCACCTCCTATGTCACCCGCCAGTCCGGCAGGGAGTTGATATAATAACGCAGCGCGTCTGGTCCATGGTCCTGTTCTTTCACAGGCTTTTCTTCCCCTCGTTGGCTGGATTTTTCGTCCCAACGATATGCCCCCAGCTCGTTCCGCAACCCTTCGCACCGCTGATGAATCTGAATTTGACCACGGCTCATGAGTGTAGACGTTTTTCTGATACCGTCCAGTACATCATTTTTTGCGCTTATCACAAAAATCCCTCTGCTTTTCAGCTCCGCAATGAAGGAAGCGGCAGAGGGGTCTACCAATACTGCACAACCGCCTGTACCCATGAATGTTTCCAGATCGTCTGCATATTCCTTATCTGTTTTCTGTCGATGTTCTTCCCGGCTGTCCCAACGATATTCCCGATCGATACGAACCGTTTCCTGGTCGTCATATATGTCCAGAAAGACACAAGGATTCGTGGTACCATAGTCAATGGCAATCGTTCTTGTGGACCGCCAGACCATATCCACAGGGGCTTCTGCCGTACTGTAAACATTTTTTTCTGCAGAGAACATGTCATAAATCAGACCTTCGGGAGAGCGGCGCAAGCCCAAAATATCTCGGGCATACCAGATACTTTTCCGGTCATAGGTGGATAGGGTCTTACGCAGGTTATCGTCAGATACAGAAAGGTTATCAGCAATGGTGAAATGCCCATAGTTAAAACCATAGTCTGGATTTTTCTTTTGCTTTTTGGCGTGGAAGTCCAGCACTGTTTTATAGTACCAATGCCCATCCCCTTTCGGGTTCAGGTCGTGAAAAACTGCTCTTTCCGGACTGGTCAGCGTTCTATCGAAAACCTCCTGAATAAAGTCTGCCGTACATTCATTGGCTTCTGTCACATATGCCATGCCGTAGGTATTCCCTTTGATAAGCTTTTCATCGCCGCTTTTTCCGCCGCCGGAAATCAAGACGATTTTTTCGCCAACAGGTGTCTGGATATACAGGCAATCACGCTTTTTGTACTCCCCCTCACGGCAGCGTCCCTCAAAAAAATTTTTCATGCCGAAACCATCACAGTCCAGCACATTGATTTTTGCTGTTGCTGTGGATACCCCAGCGATCAGGTGAATCCTGCTTTGATGACGTTCCAGTCTGGTGCAGAATGCCAATGTATTAACTACGTTCTTCCCGCCACGCTTTCCTCCCTCGGCTACGTTCAGCCAATGGGTAAAAGTACGGTCAAAATAATCTTTCTGATTCTGTGAAAATGGAGCCGGAATGTTCATGCCTCGTCATCCCCTTCAAAGTCGTGGATGTTCCGATTTTTTCCGGGGCGCATGAGGATTTCAGCCAGCGCAACCATATTGCTGCCGGTATCCTGCTCCTGTTCTGGCTTTTCACCCCAGCCGCGGAAATTATTGATCAGGCTGAATTTTGCACCGTTGACACCATCACGGTCAAACAGTCTGGCTTCCGCATATTCTTCAATTCTGGATTTCGCGCGTATAATCGTGTCAGCAAATTCCTTTTTGCCTTGGTATTCCATGAGGGATTGTCTGGACGCAAATCCAAGAGCAAGTGCCAGACCTGTCACCGTTGGTGGCTTCGGCTGTTTGGTATAAACCAATCCTGTTTTGGGAGTATACACAGGATTTCCATTATCGTCCAGCAACAATTCCCCTTCACATTCTTTGAAATACGCGTCTATCTTCTCCTGTATTTCTTCTTTCGTTCGAAATTTCGGCGGTCTGCCGACATACTTATTTTTCGAAACAGTCACAGCTTCCACCGTCCTTTCTGCCTCCAAAGAAAAAGGACGCCCCGTAAGGCGTCCCAAAAGAAAGGAGGTGCATTTATGTCTTTTTCCACGATGACATTTTACCACACTTTCATGTGTCTTTATGTGTCCTTTTCAGATAACTTCAAAATGCAGCAGTGCTTTTCCATGAAGTTTTAACACATACCGGTAATCATAGTTCATTTCCACAGAAATTTTCTCCCATCTCTGTTCCAGCAGATAGCGTCTGGACAGGATTTCCTGTTCTGTTGGATCCGGAACCATGCCGATCTGCTGACGGATTTCCCGGTAAGTCACCATCTGCATTTCTTTTTCCGCTTCCAGTTCCCTCACCAGCTCGTCCCATCTCGCTGCGTATCCAGACAGATCGGATGTACCACTTCCATGCGGCAACCCATCCCCTAACCCAACAGGGCTTGTCTCGCTGGAACGCAGCGCATCAATTTCTTCCTGTATCCTCTTCGCCCTTTTCTTTGCTTCCTGGTATCTGCGCAAGTACTGCTTCTTCTCTTCGTTGTTCATCGGTATTCCCTCCCCGTAGGTTTATGCCGAATCTGGATACGCTCAATAAGCTCAAAATCACAGATACGCAATAAATCTTTGATCAGTTTGATGATACGGTTGGCATCCTCATCGGCTTCCTGCTCTCGTTTATGTATGGCGTGTAAAACTGGCGATGCAGTCGGGTCATAGTATCCGCTGCCATTGCGGCTGAGTTCGTCCATAGTTATTCCCTCCAAATCATAGGTGTACCATCTGGATTTACAAGAACGGTAAATACATCACCATATTTAACATCACCAGCTACATACATCACTTTTGTTTCTGCATGATATACTACGCTGTAACTACGACCTTCATACACTTCCACAAACATTTCCTCTTGCCCTGCTTCCGCCTCACTCACCCCACAACATGCAAGGGATACGGCAATAACTGCCGCCGCGAGGGTGCAAATTAAAAATCGTTTCATTTTATCACCATCCCGTTTTATTGAATACTTCAAACCTTGCTTTTACCATAGGTTGTTCCATAGCTGCTACAATACTCATGCCATGGTTACGGGCAAACGTAACAGCATACTCCCAAGCTGGATTAAGCATTTTATCAGGTGCTTCACTACCTGCAGGGACTTCTGCTTTTTTAAGTTTCCCCTTGTCATCACATGCCTCATTGCAAGGCTTATCAAACTTCGAACAATAATTACAAGGTGTCATATACACACAAAAAGTCGTATTTTTATTTACCATCATGGTCACTCCTCCTTATCGTGAATGTTTCCAAAGTCAACTATCATTTCTTATTGCTTGATACGTAACATCTACCAACGAATATCCCTCTTTTTCTCTGGTGTGTCCGTTTCTTTTGAGACTATTTTTCTTTTTTATAAATTCTCTCTGCATTTCGAAAAATTCTTCTCCATTTTTGGCGTTTTTCACAATTTCAAGTCTCAACGAATCAAGTTCAAACATTGTTTTGCAATTCTTAATCTTTTTCAATGTTTCCTTCATTCCGTACCACTCCTATCTAATAACCCAAACAGGGAACCTTCTAGCAGATGATCCGGTATAGTCAATATCCAGCCACCAGCAGTTATGTTTCTCTCCATCTTCGTCAACACCAAAGCCGAAGTATACCGTTCCTGTAATGATTTCGTGAACAATTCCGCAGGTTTCTTCCAAAAACAATTCAACGGCTTGTTCTTTCGTGTATTTGTCTTTGTTTACTGCAAAAAATCCGTCAGAAAAACTTTCATATTCAAATTTACTTTTTTTCCCGTCCATAACTTGTACCCTCCTATTTCCTCACAGCGGCTCACCCGTTACAAAATAATACACAAGCTGGATAAACGGCGTAAAAACTAAGAAGATTGATAAAGCGACAACCAGTAAAGTGCCTGCTACGGTTTGCAAACGTGACTCTGTTCCGGATTTAAGTGCAAAGTATATCAGCACAAAAGCCAGAAACATAAGGGTCAGTTTATCTAAAACATAAAATACAGCTTCAAAAAATGTCTGGATATTCATGTCGATTCTTCCCACCTCTCTATGATTTTTTCTTTTTTGGGATTTCTTACTTTACTCTCATAAGCCTACAATATTTCTCATTTGCTTCTTTGGAACGTTTAAGGGCTAAATCCGCCTTTCTCAAAACGTCCATAGGGACTTCTGATATAGCCTTCCCCTCATACGGTTTTAATAACTGCACATATTCTTCCGTTGCATTTCTTGATATTTCTGTAAGTTTTTCCGCCTTTTCTATCCGCTCCATTTCCCTTTGAAACTGCAGGTCATTTAATGCCCGGTTTATATAATATTCCGTGTCTCCCAATGAAAGCTTTCCAGCCTGTTCAATCACCCATATCAACTCTGATTTAGTGCAATCAGTTAATTTCATTCCAACCCCTCCAATCTCTCCATCTCCTCCGCAGTCAAAAGCTGCGGACGGGTGTTCCACAATCTTTGAATGTAAGCAGTTCCGAAACAAGATTCTTGCGACCTTGCACCACAATCACAGCACTCATAATAGTACCAACCATTATGTTTTAACGAAATTCTTGTACCGCCGCAACGGTAACATGGCAAAAGTTCCTCTCTCTCCGTCACCGCCCGTTGCGCTTCCTTGTCGCCCAAAAGAGCTCGTTTAATTTCGTCCATTTACCACACCTCCGGTTCTTCTGGAAGTTCCTGCCAATGTGTCGGATAACTGTCACTTGTGTTCCATGTGCCATCACCGCAGCAAACACCGTACAATACTTCCCCTGTAACTTCGTCTACTCCGTACCAAAAACCAACCGCCATTTTACCGCTGTCAAAATACAACAGCACATCTTTTTTCTTGGGCGGCAGTTTATTGTCAACATGTATCCATTCCACGTTATCCCTCCTGCAAAACAACTTTTTCTTTTAGTGCTTCAATAGCAATAGCCAAAGCGCAGCACGTTTTATAGTTATCATAATCAGATTCAGTTACCTTACCTCCCCAATCAGGGATACTGTACGGAAACCACCCTCTTGGAAGACCTTCCAAAATTTGAATAGCTTCTTCCTTTGTCATTCTATCTTTCACATCGTCAAAGTCTGATTGTTCATACTTCACTACGGTATATTCTCTCATTTTGCACCTCCTACCATTTTCTTGACCTTACGAAAAAGGTTAGCACCCAAACACAGCTTTTACTGTCGCATCTTCAACTTCTGGGATATGTCCCAGCATATTCACAGCTTTAAGTTCTGCGTGTTCTTTATTTTCCGCTTCTACTACCATAGTCACGTGTAATTCAACAATATTATCATCCATGTGAGTTTCTCCTTTCATTTCGCACCCTTCTTCAGCACCTCATCCGCCACTTCTCTGATCTTCTGGCAAATGATTTCGAACCATTCCCGATCACCGTTAAGGATTGTCCGTGCCAAATCCCGCATCAATCCTTTTTCCTCTGCCCGCAGCCAAATAGCAATGAGATTGGGTTCATTGGGCATCTGGTTATCAAATATCCGATAAAACATATATGCCAGCAGATGTTTCCGAATCTGCAAATTGATTTCATCAAATGTTTTCTGATAATTGACGATTGCATCTCGTCCCTGCTTTAACGCTTTTCCTCTGCGTCCAATGAGCGTCAGATACTTTTCTGCCTGTTCTTTTGTTTCTATCCGCACTATATTGTCCTCCATTCATGGAATTGTGTGACATTTTGTTTTTTGTGTGAATTTGTGTGACCAAAAGTCACACCGCCGAAACCATTGATTTTACTGGATTTTCTAACTATTTTTTTCTATTGTGTGAAATGTGTGAAGGTTTTTGCATACCTCGCATACGTAGAAACGTGTATATAACTATCTTGTATATATACTCCCATATATAAGGTGTGTGTAAATCGTCACACAAGTCACACATTCACACATCTGCAAAATCAAAACGGGCAAAAACGTTGATTTTACAAGGAAAACGCCATTTTTTCATTTTTCACACACTGCCTGTCTTTCATTCTGAAAAGTCACACATTTTCAAAAGGGGCATTCCTCACTGTCTGGAATATCCTCCAGCTGCATCTGCCCGTTGGGGTCTTTGATGATCCAAACGCAGGAAACCGCCTCGCCATTGATTCGTTTTGTCTTGGTATATCCCTTGCTGACTTCGATTTTCCCTGTCTGTTTCATCCAGCTGAGCAAGGATTTTGCACTGTATCCAG
>OFMF01000066.1_pt1 | contig 87996 bp, 86 predicted proteins | sample 1541771 | NCBI WGS metagenome assembly OFMF01 (sample SAMN04209235, study PRJEB22552) | human gut metagenome | biome: gut; material: feces | host: Homo sapiens | place: USA: Oklahoma
GTTTTTCACTTTGTTCAGCACTTCTTTTTTCACTGATATAATCGTGAACTTTGTTTGCGAGTTCGCCGTAAATTTTGAATTTCTTTGAGAACAAAATAAGCGACGCTAAAATCAAGAGCGGCGGAATACCGAAAGCGATAAATCCGATTACGCCTTTAGTAGTATCGTTAATTGCTCCTGTTGCAGAACTTATTTGTGAATTATAGTTTACCAAACCGAGTCCGCCGAAAAGAACAATCGTTTGAATTGTATATGCCATTTTCTGTAAAAAGCCTTTCATAGAGAAAGTGATACTTTCATTTCTGTTACCCGATTTGTATTCGCCGTAGTCAACTATATCTGCAAGGAAAATTGTTTGACATACAAACATTGCGCTTATACCTATTGATGAGATTATGTATGACACATCAAGTAAAATTGTGTTTTTCATAACAGGTCCGAATATGTACATTAAAACATATCCTACGATTGCAATACCGAGAGTGATTTGGTAAATGACTCTTTTTGTGAATTTTTTTGAAAGAAGCGGTACAACAACCAAACCAACTGCACTTCCGACTGCTCCGATTGTTGAGAAAAGTGATTGAGCTGTCGGTTCGCCTAAAACATCTGTAAAGTAGTAAACGGCTGTTCCTGATGTTAAGTACCAACCTGCATTTGAAAGCATTGCAAAAATCATAAAAATAACAAGTTGGTCGTTGCCTTTGATAACTTTGAAAATTTGTTTGAAACTGAATTTTGTTTTTTCGTTATATACAACATTTCTCTCTTTGGTGCTTAATACACAAATGAGTGAGAAACATACGAGTGCAACTGCACATATAATTGCCCATTTGCTGAAACCGCTTGCACTGTAACCTTTATCTGTTGTCATACCGGTGCTGAGCATCGGAAGTACAATAGGTGTGAGAATGGTAATAAGTCCTTGACCTATACCGGAGAATGTTCTCGCAACAGTTGAAATGAGATTTCTGTCATTCGGGTCGTTTGTGAAAGATGGAACCATACTCCAATAAGGAATGTCTGCCATTGTGTTTGTCATTCCCCAAAGAACATACATAACAGCAATGTAAATGTAAAGTTTAGTTCCGCTTAAACCGAAACTTGTGAATAAAAGTGAAAGCACGATTGCATTTGACAATGCACCGATAATTATCCACGGTCGATACTTTCCTGATTTTGTCCTTGTGTTATCAACGATTGTACCCATCATTGGGTCATTAATTCCGTCCCAAATTCTTGCTAAAGGAGTGAGTATAAGCAAAAATCCTTCTTTCAGTCCTAAAACGGAACTTAAATAGTAGGCAAGGTATGAATAGAACATTCCGTAACTGAGGTCAAGACCTACGGCACCTATTCCGTACCCGATTTTTTCACGCCAGGTTGTTTTGTAGTCAGCCATATAAAATCCTCCATAATATTTCACAAAACTCTTGTGAGAATAACGACATCATTATATCATAATTCTTCCCATAAAACAATATTTTACATAATTATGTAATAATTAACAAAAATTACAGGATTTTTAATTGTAAATCTTTTGTCTTTACACTTGACTTTTAAGTATTGTATGTTTTATAATTAGTTCAGTGGGAAGAAAAACCATAAAAAAGCATAAAAAGAATAGTGAACCCATAAGTTTTTTGCCCGAGTTTTGAAAAATGAGAGAACTTCGGGTTTTTAGTGTTCTAAATCTGTAAGAAAGGAGAGTGTAAATACTATGTTTTTGGGTACAAATCATTTTACCATTGACTCAAAGGGCAGAGTGTCTGTTCCGGCAAAGTGGAGAAAACTCAACGATGACGATGAGTTTGTAGGTTTCATTACACCTCCGGGTCTTACGAACTCTGAAAAAGTTTGTATGCATGTTTACACTCAAAGCGGATTTAGCAATTTTATGAATAAGCTTCAAGGTGCAAAGTATTCTACATCGAAAGCTGCAATGACGCAGATTTTAGATACTACTCAATATCTAAAGGTTGACTCGCAGGGAAGAATTCTTCTTTCGGACGAGGTAAGAAACGCTATAAATGTTAAGGATACAAACAACATTGTTCTGTACGGAAGTATGGACAAGTTTGAGATTTGGAACGAAGACGATATAGTTTACGACCACAATGCCGCTTCACAGATTGTAGATGTTGCAGAGGTGCTTGACAAACAGTACGGCGGTGAAAACTGATGGAATTTGTTCATAAAAGCGTGTTGTTTGAAGAAACAATAGATGCACTGAATTTAAAAGACGGAATGACAGTTGCAGACGGTACTTCGGGCGGTGGCGGTCATTCAAGGGCAATTGCGGGAAAAATCGGAAGCGGAAGACTTTTTTCGATTGACAGAGACCCTGACGCAGTTAAAGTTTTGAATGAGCGACTTGCACAGTTTGACAATGTAACTGTTGTAAATGACAGATTTTCAAATATTAAAAGTATTTTGAAACAATATAATGAAGAAAAATTGGACGCATTTTTGCTTGATTTAGGCGTCAGTTCTTTTCAACTCGACAATGCCGAAAGAGGTTTCAGTTTTCATAATGACGCTCCTCTTGATATGAGAATGAGTAAAAGCGGTCTCAGTGCTTATGATGTTGTAAATACATATTCGGAACAGGAACTTGCCAATGTGATTTTTAAATACGGCGAGGAAAAGTTTGCAAGAAGAATAGCAGGAAACATTGTTCGTCAAAGAGAAGAAAAGCCGATAGAAACAACTCTTGAACTTGTAGATGTTATAAAGAAAAGTATGCCGATGAAAGCGATGCGTGACTCACATCCTGCAAGACGCACTTTTCAAGCGATAAGAATAGAAGTAAACGGCGAGTTGAAAGAACTTGAAAATGCACTTGACGATGCATTTGAATGTTTGTCTTCGGGAGGAAGAATTGCGGTCATTACTTTTCACTCTTTAGAAGACAGAATAGTGAAAGAAAAATTTGCGTCTTGGACAAAAGGCTGTACCTGTCCAAAAGATTTTCCGATTTGCGTTTGCGGAAATAAACCGAAAGGCAAATTGCCTTTTAAATCAAAAACTCCGTCAGAAGCAGAACTTGAAGAAAATCCTCGTGCGAGGTCTTCTCGTTTAAGAGTTTTTGAAAAATTTTAACGGAATTTTAAATTGAGTTTAATTGTAAAAATATAAAGGAAGGGTAAAGATGACTAACAGCGGTGATTTCAGAAGATACGCCAATAACGGTGCCGCATACGATTTGAGTCTTTTTGAGGCACAGAGGAACGGTGCTGCAGTAAAAGAAAAAGAGCAAAAAAGAAGAAACCGCTTTGAAGTAGTTCAACCCGGTAAAATCACTTATGCTCAGTTGAAAGCAGAACAAAAAGAGTGTACAAGGTTCAATATGAAAGTGATGGCAGTATCGTTGCTTTGCTTTTGTTTTCTTGCAGCCTCCGTCTTTTTGTTTGCATACACAAATCAGTTGACTCATGAAGTTTCTTCAATAGAAACAGAAATTGAAAAATCACAGTCAGAAAATACAAGGCTCACAAGTGAACTTGACGCAATGGTTTCACTCAGTCAAATAGATGACTATGCAGTAAACAAACTCGGTATGGTTAAAATGAAGTCAAGTCAAATCAACTATATAGATGTATCATCATTTAAAATGAACAGAGAGGGAAGTTTTGAAACACCTGAACCGTCTGATATTTTGAAGAATAAACAGGTAATATCTTAAATTTAACAGCAGTATTATTAAGAGAGTTGGGGATTTTTCTTAACTCTCTCAAATCATATTATTAGGAATATAAAATTTGTCGAAAAAAGCAAAATTAAGCAAAAGGAGATGGAAAAAATGAAAAAAAGAATGTCACAGTTAAGTTATAAAAGACTTCTTGCACTTGTCCTTGTTTTCATTTTTTTGGGATATGCGGTAGATATAGGCAGATTGTTCCATCTTCAAATAATAAAAGGCGATGAGTATGCCGAAAAAGCACAGGCGCAACAGTTGAGTGATACGGAAGTTACGGCCATGAGAGGTACGATTTACGACAGTGATATGAATGTCATAGCAAAGTCAGCGTCTGCATGGCGACTTTTCATAGACCCACAGGCTATAAACGATGAAAACGAAAGAACTGTTTTGGTTGACGGCTTGTCAGAAATTCTCGGATATGATGAAGAAGAAAAACAAGAATTACTTGAAAAATCAAAAAAAGAAAACAGATACCAAGTTGTTGAAAATAAGGTAGAAAATGCAGATAAGGAAAAAATAAGTGAGTTTTCTTCAAAAAACAAATTGAAAAAAGCAATCGGATTTGAAGAAACATTAAAAAGATACTATCCGTACAACTCATTTGCTTCTTCTGTAATCGGTTTTACGAATTACGACGGAGACGGAGTTTATGGTTTAGAGGCATACTATAACGATGAATTAAAAGGCAAAAACGGCAGAATAATTACTGCTAAGGATGCAAAGTCAAATAAACTTCCGAATGACTATGCCACATCTGTTGAGGCAGTTGACGGAAACAGTCTTGTTTTGACTCTCAATCAAAATATTCAGTACTATCTTGAAAAAGGTCTTTCAAGAACTATGCATGAATATCAGTGTAAGGGCGCTTACGGTGTTGTGATGGATGTTGAAACGGGCGCAGTTTTGGCAATGAGTTCAATGCCCGACTTCGATATAAATGAGCCGTATGAACTGACTTACGAAAAAACTAAAAAAGAAATAGACAAAATTACGGATAAAGAAAAAAAATCTGAAGATTTAAAAAAAGCACAGGCAAATCAATGGGATAATTTCACGGTATCAAGTGTTTATGAACCCGGCTCGGTTTATAAGGTGTTTATGAGTTGTGCGGCACTTGAAGAAAATGTTGTTTCGCTTGATACTACATATAACTGTACGGGGAAAATTGTTGTAGAAGACAGAGTTATGAAGTGTCACAATCACTCGGGGCACGGAACTCAAAATCTTACTCAGGGATTGGAAAACTCTTGTAACCCGTTTTTCGTAACAATCGGTAAAAAGCTCGGTGCTGAAAACTATTACAAATATTTTGAGGGTTTCGGCTTTACAAGAAAAACAGGAATAGATTTGCCGAGTGAAAACAATTCTATTTATGTAAATAAAAAAAGGCTTAATTCAAGTGTTACGCTTGCATCTGCTTCTTTCGGACAGACAAACAGTTTGACTCCTATTCAAGTTTGTTCTGCTTTGGCGGCAGTCGGAAATGACGGCGTTTTGATGCAGCCGTATTTAGTATCTTCAATTCTTGACTCGGACGGAAATACCGTTTCAAAAACAACTCCGAAGGAAGTACGACAGGCAATAAGCAAAGAAACATCTGAAAAAGTTTTGAAGATGATGAAAGGTGTTGTAGATAACGGTACGGGTAAAAATGCTTATGTAGCAGGCTACAGTGTGGGCGGTAAAACAGGTACATCTACAAAGCTTAGTGAATCAACAGAGTCAAAATCAAAATATCTTGTTTCTTTCGGTGCAGTCGCTCCGACAGATGACCCTAAAATAGCAGTCCTTGTTTTGATAGACGAACCAAACAAAGACTTGGGCGGCGGTGCTCTTTGTGCTCCGATTGCCGCAGAAGTTATTGAACAGGCAATGAAAGAGTATGGTATAGAGCCAAAATATACACAAGAAGAACTTAAAAAACTTTCCGTTAAAACACCGTCGCTTACAGGCAAAAATGTTAAACAGGCAGTAAGCGAGTTGGGTGCTAACGGCTTTGATTATAAAATTATCGGCGACGGAGATAAAGTTATTAAACAATCTCCTGATGCTTCTTCAAAAATACCAAACGGTGCTACTGTCATTCTCTATACAAAAAATGAAGACAGTCAAATGGTTAAAGTGCCTGATTTTACAGGCTTGACCGTCAGTGAAGTAAATAAACTTGCTGCTAAAAACAACTTAAATGTTGAGTTCAGCGGCAGCGGTTTGGACAGTGCAACTTCCGTTGCATATAGACAAAGTGAAGAAAAGGGAACTGAAAAAGAAATCGGTTCGGTTATTACAGTAACATTTAAAAGTAATGTTTCCGTACTCGATTAGTTTGTTATACGAGTTTTGGGAGGAACAGAAATGAAATTAAAAGAGTTGTTAAAAGATATAGTCGTTTTGAATGCGTACGATGAAAATATTGAAGTTCAAGATGTTACGGAGGATTCAAGACTTGTAAAGGACGGCACACTTTTTGTTTGCATTAAAGGTGCGTCTTTTGACGGTCACAGCGTGGCAAAACAGATGCTGGAAAAAGGCGCTCCCGTTGTAGTTTGCGAAAAGGATTTGGGACTTGAAAGACAGATTTTAGTCGAAAATTCAAGAGCTGCATATTCAAAAATCTGTTCAAATTATTTTGAAAATCCGTCAGAGCATTTGAAACTGATTGGTTTAACAGGTACAAACGGAAAAACGACAACTACTTTTTTAATAAAACAAATACTTGAAAATACAGGGCATAAAGTAGGACTTATCGGTACTGTACAAAATATGATAGGAGATGAAATATACCCTGCAAAATATACAACTCCCGATGCTTACTCACTTCAAAAGTTATTTTCGCAAATGGTTGCTGCAAATTGTGAGTATTGTGTAATGGAAGTTTCATCTCAAGCACTTGCTCAAGGCAGAGTAAGCGGTATAAAATTTGAGATAGGTGCTTTTACAAATCTTACACAAGACCATTTGGATTATCATAAAACTTGGGAAAATTATTTCAATTCCAAAAGGAAACTTTTTGAGCAAAGTAAAATTGCAGTTACAAATGCAGATGATAAATACGGTCTTGAAATAATAAACGGTCTTGACTGTAAAGTTTACAGATATGCGGTAAATACAAATAATGCTGAAAATGTTGCTAAAAATGTTAATTTTAAAAATAACGGCGTAGAGTACGAACTTGTAACGCTTGACTCGATAGGAAGAGTTCATTGCCCCGTACCGGGTAGATTTTCTGTTTACAATTCTCTTTGTGCAGCTTCTGTGGCTTTGGCACTCGGTATAGATTTTAAGTCGGTTTTGTCGGCAATCGCAAAATCAGGCGGAGTAAAGGGCAGAATAGAAGTTGTGCCTACAAACAAAGATTTTACAGTCATTATCGACTATGCTCATTCTCCCGACGGACTTGAAAATATTATCTCGTCTTTGAAAGAAATAGCAAAAGGAAGAGTAATTACAGTGTTCGGTTGCGGCGGAGACAGAGATAAATCGAAAAGACCGCTTATGGGTAAAATTGCGGCTGAACTTTCAGATTTTTGTGTCGTTACTTCCGATAATCCGAGAAGCGAAGAGCCGATGAGAATAATAGATGATATTGTTTCGGGTATGAAAAATATTTCAACGCCTTATGTTGTTGAAGAAAACAGAAAAGAAGCAATAAGATATGCAATTGAACATGCAGAAAAAGACGACATTATATTGCTTGCAGGTAAAGGGCATGAAACATATCAAATTCTTCCGAGCGGAACGATACATTTTGACGAAAGAGAAGCGGTAGCCGAAATTTTAGAAGGAAAATAAAATATATGAAAATATTAAAATTGAGTGAAATTGCCGAATTTTTAAATGCAAAAACGAATGGCGAAGCAGATATTACAAGCGTTGTGATAGATACGAGAAAAGTAGAAAAAGGCTCGCTTTTTATTTGTATCAAAGGCGAAAGATTTGACGCTCACGATTTTGCAAAAGACGCTGAAAAAGCAGGTGCATCGGCAGTTGTGGCAGAAAAAGCGGTAGATGTTGACTGTCCGGTTATTGTTGTGAAAAACACGAAAGACGCTTTGCTTAAATTGTCGGGTTTTTATCGTTCAAAGTTTGATATTCCCGTTGTAGCATTAACGGGAAGTGTTGGTAAAACAACAACAAAAGACTTTACTCATCTCGTTTTAAGTGCAAAATATAATTGTATAAAAACACAGGGAAATCTCAATAATGAGATTGGAATGCCTCAAACTTTATTCAGTATGGAAGAAGATACGCAGGCGGCTGTCATTGAGATGGGTATGAATCATTTCGGTGAAATCAGCAATATGGTAAAAGAGGTTAAGCCGACTGTTGCCATGATAACAAATATAGGCGTGTCTCATATTGAAAATTTAGGTTCAAGAGAAGGTATTTTAAAAGCAAAACTTGAAATTCTTGAGGGATTGCCAAAAAATTCTCCTCTCATTTTGAACGGTGATAACGATTTACTAAAAACTGTGAAAAACGATGATTATAACATTGTTCTTGTCGGAATTGAGAATGAAAATTGCCAATTCAGAGCAGTTGATATTTGCGAAAATGATTTGCAGACAAGTTTTAAAATTAATTATAACGGCAGATGTGTAAATGTAACAATTCCAACGATAGGGATACACAATGTATATAATGCTTTGTTCGCTTTTGCAGCAGGTTATTACACAGGGGTTGATGAAAATTCTTCTGTTAATGCACTTGCAAATTACACTCCGTCGGGAATGCGTCAAAAAATAGTGGATTTTAATGAAATTACGGTTATTGAAGACTGCTACAACGCTTCTCCCGACTCTATGAATGCCACAATTGAAACTTTGTCATCTTTGAAAGCAAAAAAAAGAATTGCCGTTTTTGCAGATATGCTTGAACTCGGCGATTCTTCGGAAAGTCTGCATTACGGCGTCGGAAAATCTGTTGCAAAAAGCAATATTGATTTTTTAGTTTGCTATGGAGAAAAGGCAAAGTTTATTCAAAAAGGTGCAACAGAAAACGGAATGAAAAATGTTTTTCATTTTGATGATAAAGAAGAACTCTGTGAAAAGTTGTTGCAGTTGTGTGAAAAAGGCGATGCAGTTACTTTTAAAGGTTCAAGAGGTATGAAACTTGAGGATGTCATTGAGTCCTTTTATAAGAGGTGGAAATAAATGAATAGTACGATAATAATTATAATTGCTTTGGTAATTGCTTTCGGCGTTACTGCAAGTTTAGGTTTTATAATCATTCCTTGGCTTAGAAAATTGAAGTTCGGACAAACAATACTTGACATTGGACCTTCATGGCATAAGTCAAAGCAAGGAACACCGAATATGGGCGGTTTAATGTTTATAATAGGCATAATCGTTTCTTCTGTTGTTTCTCTTTTGATTTTCCACTTCAGCGGTGGAAAATTAGAAAGTGCTTCAAGCAAATTTTCAGAAGGTTCGGACTTGGTAGCACTCATAGCAGGTTTGCTTCTTGCATTTGGATGCGGAGTTATCGGTTTCTTGGACGATTTCATCAAGATTAAACTGAAAAGAAACGAGGGACTTACACCGAAACAAAAATCAATCGGTCAGCTTGCCGTTGCAGTTGCTTATCTTGCGACTCTTTGGCTTTCTCACAACACTTGGTGGTATATTCCTTTTGTTGGAAAAGTAGATATGAGTCACGGATTTGGTGCAGTTTGTTTTTGGCTTGTAGGTATATTTATAATTTACGGTTGTGTGAATTCGGTAAACTTGACAGACGGTATTGACGGTTTGTGTTCTTCTGTAACAGTAACCGTTGCAATCGCATTTATTGCAATGTCCGTTATAGCCGAATTTTACGGACTTTCTATAATTGCCGCTGCATTGCTTGGCGGTATGCTTGGATTTCTTGTGTGGAATTGGAATCCTGCAAAAACATTTATGGGCGATACAGGTTCACTTTTTCTTGGCGGTTTAGTAGTTGCTCTCGGATATGCCATAAGATGTCCTTTGTTGCTCTTACCGATAGGAATTGTATATGTATGTGAAACTATGAGCGATATAATTCAAATAGGATATTTTAAAATAACACACGGAAAAAGAGTGTTCAAAATGGCTCCCATACATCATCATTTTGAAATGTGCGGATGGAAAGAAAAGAAAATCTGCATTGTTTTCTCTCTTGTAAATGCAATAGGCTGTATTATCGGCGTTTTACTCTATTATTACGGGGATTGTTTCATTAAATAAAATAAAAATTTTCAAGGAGTGTTTATATGAAAAATAACGGTAAGCAAAGTGACTCTAAATTTAAAAAGTCGTATATTGTGAATACCGGCAGTATAGACATTCCTTTTTTTATACTTGTTGTCGCACTGTCCGTTATAGGACTCATAATGCTGCTTTCATCAAGTTACGCTTATGCATACTATAAATACGGGGACAGTTTTTATTTCTTTAAAAGACAGTTGTTGTTTTTGGTTGCCGGTTTTGTTGTAATGGCATTGTTTTCACGGCTAAATTATAAATGGCTCAAAGTAAATGTGGTAATGTGGCCGTTAGTTGCAATTACTTTTTTGCTTCTTGTTGTGGTTCTTTTTTATCATACAGATGTTGACGATTTTAAAAGATGGATACCGCTCGGACCGATAACGCTTCAACCGTCTGATATAGCAAAGTTTACCATAATAGTATTGCTCTCGTGGTATATGACAAAATATTATGATAAAATGAAAAAATTAACATACGGTGTCATTTATCCCGTCGCAATGCTTGCTGTATGTTGTGTTTTGATTTATCTTGAACATCATATGTCATGTACAATACTTGTTTTTCTTATCGGAGCTTCTCTTCTTTGGGTAGGAGGTGCACCGATGGGATTGTTTGCGGCAGGAGCCGGTGTTGTAGTTGCAGGTGCAACGGTGGCAATAGCAACACCTCAGATTTTACCGTCTTATGTGCAGGAAAGAATAGCGGCATGGCTTGACAAAAGTTACGAGCCAACGGGTGCAAGATGGCAAACTAATAACTCGCTTTATGCTATCGGTTCAGGCGGACTTTTCGGCGAGGGATTGGGAAACTCAAAACAGAAGTTTCTCTATGTAAGTGAGCCGCAAAATGACTTTATTTTTTCTATTGTCTGTGAGGAACTCGGTTTTATCGGTGCAGCACTTATCATAGTTTTATTCGCACTTCTCGTTTGGCGTGGTATGATAATTGCTATGAATTGTGAAGATAAATTCGGCTCATTTTTGGTAATCGGCATTATTTCTCAAGTCGGAATACAGGTGATTTTCAATATTTTGGTAGTTACCGATACCGTTCCGAATACAGGTATTGCATTGCCGTTTTTCAGTTACGGCGGTACGGCGTTGTTAATGCTTTTGGGAGAGATGGGCGTCGTCTTGTCCGTGTCGAGAAGAACGAAGATTAAAAAGATAAATTGAGGTGTAAAAAATGAAAATAATCTTTGCAACAGGCGGTACGGCAGGTCATATCAATCCTGCTCTTGCCGTTGCTTCATATATAAAAGAAAATTTTGAAAATGTCCAGATAATGTTTATCGGTACAGCCGACCACATGGAAAGCACACTTGTTCCAAATGCGGGTTTTGATTTTGAAACAATAAAAATTTCAGGTTTCAGAAGGAGTTTTTCTCCGTCTGCTGTTGTGCATAATGTAAAAACAGTGTGCAATATGTTTTCATCATCTTCTGCAAGTAAAAAAATCATTAAAAATTTTTCACCCGATGTTGTAGTGGGCTTTGGTGGATATGTCAGCGGTCCTGTTTTAAATGTGGCTGCAAAAATGGGAATACCTACTTGCATACATGAACAAAATTCTTTTCCCGGTATCACAAATAAATCGCTTGCAAAAGTTGTAGATAAAGTAATGCTCACAAGTGAAGATGCGAAATCGAGAATGAATTGTAAAAACGAACCTGTTGTTACGGGACTTCCCGTACGAGGCGAGATACTTCGTGCAGACAGAGAGAAGGCAAGAATTAAATTAAATATTCCCGACGGAAAAGTTCTTGTTCTTTCAACAGGCGGTTCTCTCGGTGCAAAACCTCTCAATGATGCTATGATAGATATACTTGTAAAACATTCTGAAGATAAGTCTTGCTATCATATTCATTCGGCAGGAAAAAACAACAGTCAAATGTTTGATGACCTTGAAAAAGCAGGACTTAAAAAATGTGAAAATATAGTTGTAAGACAGTATATTGACAATATGGATGAGTGTCTTGCGGCGGCAGATATTGTTGTCGGCAGAGCAGGTGCAAGTACAATTTCCGAATTGCTTGCAATGGGTAAACCGTCAATACTTATTCCTTCGCCTTATGTTGCTGAAAATCATCAGTATCATAACGCTATGTCGCTTGTAAAACGAGGTGCGGCAACAATTATAGAAGAAAAAGATTTGACTTCTGAAAAATTGATGCAAACGATAGATACATTGGCAGCAGATAAATATGCTCTTCAAAAAATGAGCGAAAATGCAAAAAAAATGGCTATTGTAAACGCTCGTTCTTCAATAGCAAATATTATTGTGGATTTAGCAAAAAAATGATTTAACCTTTTTCCTTTTTTGTCATAGTATAAAGCGATGACAAAGGGGTGTAAAAATGGATAAATTCATTGTAAAAGGCGGAAATAAGCTCGACGGAGAAGTGACATTGCACGGCGCAAAGAACTCTGTTTTACCTATTTTGGCGGCAACGATTATAGCAAAAGGAAAAAATGTCATACATAATTGTCCCGATTTGAGCGATGTTTCGGTAGCTTGCGAAATCTTGGAATATTTAGGTGCAAAAGTAACTAAAGAAAACGATACACTTACGGTGGATACTACCGTGATTGATAAGTGCGATATTCCCGAGGAAATGATGAGGGAAATGCGTTCTTCAATAATATTTTTGGCACCTGTTTCAGCACGAATGAAAAAGGCGTGCCTTTGTACTCCGGGCGGATGCGATATAGGAAGCAGACCTATTGACCTGCATTTGTACGGATTGAAAATGTTGGGTATGAAACTGCAAACGGTTGATAATTGTATCAGTTGCAGTTGTGATAATAAAATATATGCTAACAATATAGTTTTGCCGTTTCCAAGTGTCGGTGCTACGGAAAACATTATGATAGCGGCAACTACCGCAATCGGCACAACGACTATTGTAAATCCTGCAAAAGAGCCTGAAATACAAGATTTGGCAGACTTTTTAAATTCTTGCGGAGCAAAGATTTACGGAGTAGGAAGTAAAACAATCACAATAGAAGGCGTTAAGGAATTGTCTTCTTGTGAGCATACCGTAATTCCCGACAGAATACTTGCAGCAACTTTAATGTGTTGCGGAGCTGTCACAAATTCCGAAATTGTTATAAATAATATAATAAATTCCCATATAACACCTATTATATCTGCATTTTGCGATGCAGGTTGTAAAATATATTTGGATAAAAATTCTTTGAAATTATCATCAAAAAAGAGATTGAGATGTTTCGATACTATCAAAACAATGCCGTATCCCGATTTTCCTACCGATTGTCAGGCACCTTTGATGGCAGTTGCGACGGTATCAAAAGGACTCAGCGTTTTTGAAGAAAATATCTTTGAAAACAGGTTCAAGCATATTGATGAGTTGAGAAAGATGGGAGCGAAAATAAAAGTTTCCGATAAAACTGCTTTTGTTCAAGGTGTTAAGGAGCTGCACGGCGAAAAAGTCACGGCGACAGATTTGCGTGGAGGTGCAGCTTTGGTAATTGCAGGTTTGCGTGCAAACGGTATTACCGAAATAGATGATGTCAAACATATTGACAGAGGATACGAAAAAATGGAGAAAATGCTCGGCAGTTTAGGTGCCGACATTAAAAGAGTGTAATGGCTGATAAGAAAAAGTTTTCAAGCAGAGCAAAAACTCAAGAAATAAATTTAGGCGACTCATATCTTGAGCCGCCTAAAAGGTATGTAAATAAACAGACTTCAGTTTCATCTAAAGATAAAAAAACGAAAAAAAACAGTAAAAAAAGAAAAAATAAAGGCAATGCAAAACAACCTGAAATAAGAGTGTACAACTCGTCGGTTCAAGACGATTACGGACTTGAAGCGCCGAGAAGATATACTCAACAGGAAAGGGCAGAATACAGACAGCCAAGTAACAGAAGTACGGCGAAGAAAAAGAAAAATATAAGAAAAAGAAGAAAAAATAAAAAGGCAATAAAAACAGTAACTTTTATTTCAGTATTTCTTTTGCTTGCTGTTTTAATATTTATTTCTCTTATATTTGTTTTCCCTGTAAAAGAAATTAAAGTTGACGGCAGTGAAAAGTATTCTTATGATGAAATTTTGAAAGTAAGCGAATTGTCAACGGAAGATAAGATGTTGTTGCTGAATACGGAAAAGTCGGAAACGGCGTTGAAAAAAAATCTTCCGTATATAAGAAATGCAAAGATAAAACGCACATTTCCAAGTACCGTTACAATAGAAATCGTCGAGGGCGAGCCAAGATTTGCAATTCAAACGGGAGAAAAAGAATTCTTGCTTGTTGATGCTGATTTTAAAATACTCGAAAATAAAGCAGAAGCAGTACCGTCGGGTGTAATTACAATCAGCAGTACAGAACTTAAAGAAAGCGAGCCGGGTGAAATACTTACTTTTGATAATAAGACAATAGATAAAAATATTGCGATTTTAGCGAATGCAGTTATTAAAAATCAAGTTGAAAAAATCACTCAAATAAAGGCTGAAGATATAAATCATTCTATTCTTGTATATGATAACAGAATAAATATCCTTTTTGCAGATTTGAGTGAAGATACAATTGACTATAAAATCAATCAAGCATTGGCAAGTATTGATAAACTTCAGGAGACAAATGCGGCTGCCGAAGGCACTTTAAACCTTACAAGTGACAAGTCGATATACTTTACAGAAGAATAATCTTAAATAAATTTTGTAATATTTTGTAAAGTGAAATAACTTTACGCAAATATGCTTAAATGACTATAATGTACAAGTTGCACAAATAATTGAGTGAAAATTTTATTATTATTCGGCATTAATATTGATATTTTTTATTAAAAACGGTTGCAAAAAAGTTACATAACTGTTACAATATCATTTGCAGTAGTAAATTATACTACAACGATTTTTAGAAAAATAATTATTTTGGGTTAATGATAAAGGAGAATTTTAGTATGGGTAGATATGAAATTGATACTGAAGACAGCAAGGTTGTACAAATCAGAGTTGTAGGTGTCGGCGGCGGCGGCGGAAACGCAGTAAACCGTATGGTTAAAAGCAATATTCAAGATGTAGAATTTGTAGCAGTAAACTCAGATAAACCTGCTCTTATGAAATCTGCAGCAACTCATAAAATACTTATCGGCGAAAAGGCTACAAAAGGTCGTGGCGCAGGAGCTAAACCTGAGGTTGGTACCCGTGCTGCCGAAGAAAGCAGAGACGCTATCACAGACGCTCTTACAGGTTGTGAGATGGTATTCATCACAGCAGGTATGGGAGGCGGAACAGGTACAGGTGCTGCTCCCGTTGTTGCAAAAATCGCTAAAGATTTAGGAATACTTACAGTTGGCGTTGTTACAACACCATTCGCTTTTGAAGGAAAACACAGAATGCAGCAGGCTCAGACAGGTATCGAAGACCTTGCTCAGTATGTAGATTCATTGATGGTTATTCCGAACGAAAACCTTAAGTTTGTTACAGATGAAAAGATTACATTCCTCAATGCTTTTGAAATCGCTAACGATGTTCTTCGTCAGGGTGTTCAAAGTATTTCAGACCTTGTAAACGCAACAGGTCTTGTAAACAGTGACTTTGCCGATGTTACTGAAATTATGAAAGACGCAGGCTATGCTCACATGGGTGTTGGTCGTGCAAGCGGTAAAGACAAAGCAGAAGTTGCAGCTAAACAGGCTATCTCAAGCCCGCTTCTTGGCACTTCTATTGAAGGTGCAAGAGGTGTACTTCTCAATATTACAGCTTCAACAGATATCGGTCTTGAAGAAATTGATGCTGCATCTGCAATCGTTACAGAAGCAGTTCATCCTGATTGTGAAATCATCTGGGGTGCTAACTTCGATGAAGACCTTGAAGATGAAATGGTTATCACAGTTATCGCTACTCGTTTTGGTGACGATGACGGCAAACCAAAAGCTCCGTCAGCAATGAGCAAAAACTCAACTGCAAACAATGAAATTACTCCTCCGACAGACAATGTTTCTTCTTTTGACAATGCAGGCAAAACTGACGATGAAGCATTTTCCGACATTATTCAATTCTTTAAAAAATAATTAACAAGTTTTTATAGTAAAAAAATACTCGCTTTTTGCGGGTATTTTTTTTGCATATTCATTTTGACAATTTTTGGCACTTTGTATATTTGGAAAATTCTATTGTTGAAAAAATGTTGAAAATTTGTTTGAAAAAGCAATTTACTTTACATTTTCAACACTTTCAACATTCTTTTCCACACTGTATTAAAAGGTTTTCAGCGTTTTCCACACTGTTTTCCACAATGCAAAATTTTCAAATTATTTGTAAAGTTGTTTACATTACAAAAAACATCCCGATTATACAGTCTATGCATAATCGGGATGTTCATTTTTTATTCATTAAATTTTGAATATCAGTCCTTTTCTGTATAAGACTGAATTATATTGGATATGATGTTATTCTTTTTCCAACCGTTGTTTTTATTTTTATTTTTTTGCTTTTTTATTTTTCCGAAGCGTATTGTTACATTGTCAAGATTGTCAATAAGTTTTTCTCCAAGTGCAATTTCAGTTTCTTCAAAGTTCTTTTCAAAATCGTCTGTAAGATTTGATGTCAATTTAATTGACGAACTCTTTTTAACTGCAGTAATTGCAAGGATTACTGTTCTGTTGTCGTCAGGCAATTTGAGTGTTTTTTGCTTATTGACTTCTATTTCATAAATGAAAAATCTTGCCTTATGGTTGAAATTGTCATCAAGTGGATGATGTGTATGGGAAAACTCTATACCCAATGTTGCGTCTTTAACATACGCTTTTTGATTAAGTGCTTCCATATCGCATTGTCCGATAGGCTCGGAAAAATCGTAGAAAGTTACTTTTCTTTCAAGATTATCCGTGTAAAAACAAAGTTCTTTGTCTTTTGCCATACTTGCACCCAAAATCAAAATTGAATTTGTACCATCCGGTATTTCAAATTCTTGTCCGTGAGGTATCAATACAGTGCGCATACTGTCTTTGTCGGCAAGCTGAAATTTTGAAAGTCCTGCCGTTATTTCCTTTGGAAATTGTTCGTAAGGAAGTGAACAACCACTTGCGGCAAGTATCGTTCTTCTTCTCTCGGAGTTTTTTGTGACACCGTCTGCGTTGAAATCAAGGTTTAAGTATGTGTACTCATTTGATTTTTGCTCTTTTTGAGTTTTAAAGTTGAGTTTAAATGTTTTTATTTCAAACGGTTTAGTGTTGATGCAAATTGAATTTTTGTCAAATTTTATATTGTGTTTTGCTTTTTCAACACCATCAGTTTCACAGGCATTTAAAAGTTCAAAATTAAAAGAGATTTTAACATTATCATGACTTTTACCTGCTGTTTCATTAACTCTGAATATGATTGAATTATCGCTTTCGCTCATTTTTAATGCTCTTAAAACAACATTGTCATTTGAAATACTCAAAAATTCAATTTCACTTTTTCCGATACCTTTAGATTTTGATGTAGTTTGAAATGCAATCGGCTTTTGACAAAAGTTTTCAGCTGTTTTTGAAACGCCGTTTTGAGCGTCGTTTTCGTGAGAATATATTGCAAAAGAGTAAGTGTTTTTGCCTATATCCTGTAAGTCCTGTCTGCTTTCTTTTGTATAGGCACCGGCAGGAGTATGGATACAAGTCAGCCTTAAAGTAGAATTGTCCGGTTTGTCCCATCCTGTTTTATCTTTTGAAATTACCGACACTCCGTAGTCATTATTAAGGTTTGTAAGGTCTGCCCATTTTTGTGCAGGAACTTCGTAGAGATTTTCAGTGTTGGTGCTTCTTTTGACTGTGCCTGCTCCTAAATCGTATGTTGCATAGTAGTTTTCAGCATTGAAACTGAACTCAGTTTTCAGCATACTTCTTCTTGACTGCCAATTTACAAAGTTGTTGACCTCAATATATTCACTTTCACTTGAGAGTGATACAGTTTGAACTATTTTTGTTGCATAGTCCAAACTTCTTGATATTTTTATACTGATTTTCGCCGCACCTTTTTCTGCAATTTCAAAAACAGGTGAGTTTGCGTATGCAACAGGCTCTTTATCTATGTCACTTTTCGCTATTTCCCAAGACGGATAAGCCAAATCGCCATTGTCTTTCATCAAAGCTATTTTTATAGGCTTTTTCAAAATCTCTTTTTGAAGTTTTTTATCAAATACGCTTGCTATATCGCCGTTTTTGTTGAAACGAACAAGGTATTTTGAGCTTTCAAGCGAATGATTTGTAACTTTTAAATCAGACTCTGTTTTACAAGGTGTTTCGCTTGGAACAACACTGAAAGCAGTGTATGAAAGAGGCTTTAGTTTTGCTGAAAAAGCAATTTTGAAATTCTTTCCTTTTTTTGAAATAACCTGACTTTTAAGTTCTGTGTTGTTGCTGTCGAAAACTTTTATATAATTTGCATTGTGCTTAATTTTTACGGCAGTTTCAATTGTTTCGTATCTTTCAAACTGCGTTGGGTTGAATACAATTATCGCACAATCATCGCAAAAAGATGTGTCTGTAGTTTCTGCCATACTTTTAGCAGAAGCCAAAAGTTCATTTTTCATCATAGAAATTGCAGAATAATAGTCGGCAACACTGTCGTTTACGACTTCCATAGTTGAGGTGCCTGTGATGTCATCGTGAAAATGGTGTGCAATTATCTTTTTCCACGCAGTATTCATATTGCTTTTGGGGTAGGGTAAGCCGTTTAAAATATTTGAAAAAACAAGAGAACGCTCCGTTGCATCTGCAATAGTTTCACATTTTCTGTTCAAATATTTTAAAATACACCTTGATGTATAACATCCTACGCCGTGACTTGTCATTAAGAATTCGCCGTCATATTTCGGCAACATTTTTTTATCATTGTCATTCAAAGAATCTATTTCTTCAAAAAATTCATCGGGTGTAGAAGAAAAAACTTTTGTTGCATTTGTTTTATTTCTTTGAATTTCATCGTTGACGCTCCATACGGATTTTTCATCAGGCGCACCGCCTTTGTCGCCTGTTCCGTACAGATGCAAAGCAAAAGGAATTGAACTTTTGTTGTAGTTATCGGCAATTTTTTCATATACAGACTCGTCTGTTTGAATTTGGTCAAACGAGTGTTTGTAACTGCCTGCGTCTGTTACTGCGTAAACTTCGCTTGAGTCAACGCCTTTCCAAATGCCAAACTTAAAAGGCAATTCCGTGCAACATCCGTAGGCAATTTTTTGAGTGACAAAACCTTTGATATTGCAATGCTTCATAATGGTGGGCAATGCCAAATTAAACCCGAAACAATCAGGTAGGAAAAGTTCGTTGTTTGTTATACCGAAATTTTTTTCAAAATAGTTGTTGCCTATCAAAATGTTTCTGATGACAGCTTCGGGTGACGGAATATTTACATCGCCGTTTTCATATTCCGCTCCGATAGGGTTCCACTTTTTGAGTTTTGCGTACTTTTGAATATCTTTAAATAAATTCGGATAGTACTCTTCAATAAGTTCGTATCTAAATGCACCTTCAAAATTAAACCTATAATTGTCGTAGTTTTCAAACAGACAGAAGTTTTTTGAAATAGTGTCTATTAGATAGTCCTCGATAGTTTTAGCCAGACTCCAGCGCCAAACCGTGTCTAAATGCGCAGTGGCAATCGTAAAAAGTTTAGTATCTTTCATAATATATCACTGCTTTTCAATAATTTCATAAGTAAATTCATATTGTTTTTGAAGTTCTTTTACTTTTTCTTCATTGTCTTCAATGAAAGTTTCAGAATAAATTGACTTTCCGTCTTTTGAGTAGTCTTTGACAATTTGATTAAGAGCGTTCCATGCTTCGTCTTGCTTGTCGTAGTCGTTCTCAAATTTGATTAAAAATTCTCTATGTTTAGGAAGTCTTGCTTTCATAATATATTCTCCTTTAAAGTAAATAATATTAATATTATAACAAAAATCAAAACTATTGCAATAATTTTATTACATTTGCTTCCAATAATTCTTTTGCGTGAATAATGGAATATTCTGTTGAAATATCATTATTTTTCAAAGAAATCATTTTGTCTGCAAAAGAAACATTTTCAATTATTCCGGAAATAATAAAACATTTTCTATTGTGTTTTTTACATAGTTCATAGATTTTAGACGGCAGTTTTCCCATAAGCGTCTGTTTATCTGTTTTTCCTTCACCTGTTATAACAATGTCGGCTTTTTCTATTTCTTTTTCAAGTTGAGAATACTCGCTTAAAAAGTCAAAACCGCTTTTAATTTTACCTGAAAATATTGCATAAAGACCGCCGCAAAGACCACCGGCGGCACCGGAGCCTTTTATGTTTTGAACATCTGTACCGAATTGCTTTATAAATACATTGTTCAAGTTTTGAAGTCCCTTGTCAAGTTCTGAAATTTGGTTTTCAGTTGCACCTTTTTGCTTTGCAAAAACATAGGCGGCACCGTTTTTTCCGTAAAATTCATTTGTTACATCGGTTGCATAAATGAATTTTGCTTTTTTTATATTTTCACTTACATTTTTAGTTGAAATGTAAGATATTTCATTTAAGTTTTTGCTTATAGGTTCTAATATTTTATTGTTTTTGTTATAAAATTCAACGCCTATTGCACTTAAAGCACCTATTCCGCCGTCGTTTGTTCCCGTTCCGCCCAATCCTAAAACTATTGTGTTACAACCGTTTTCGATTGCGTGTTTAATGATTTGTCCCGTACCGTATGTTGATGAGTTTAAAATATCTTTTTTGTTCTTTAAACCGCTTGCACAGGCACTTTCAATTACTGCCGTGTCGTTGTTTTTAATGTAAAAAGATTTTTGCATCTCAAGAAATGTGCCGAGCGTATCAAGACATATTTTTTCTCCGTTTGCTATTTCGTTGTAGCACTCGCAAAAACCTTCTCCGCCGTCTGAAAAAGGAATTGCTTTTACTTCGTAATTTTTGAAATTGCTTTTTATTGAATTCTTTAATGTTTCACAGACTTCATTTGAAGATAAACTGCCCTTGAAACTGTCAGGTACAATCAATATTTTCATTTATAATTCTCCTTAAAGCGTTTTCAAAATCTATATCGTTTTGGACACATCTTCTTTTCGGACCTTTGAGATGCTTCCCGCTTTGACGCATTTTTTTGCTTTGATGTCTTGTTTCGAGCAACAAAGAAATGTTGAAATCATTTATAATCATTCCGTTTTGATTTAGTACAAATGCACCTTTGGCAAGAGCCATAGCGGCAAGTCCGTTGTCTTGGGTAACTACAATGTCGTTTTTTTCAACTGTATTTACAAGTGCAAAATCGGCGCTGTCTGCACCTTGCGAAACAGTCACGATTTTTGCGTCAATATCTTTAAAAATGTGAGATGTATCACAAAAAATTACAGATTCAATATTGTATTCTTTAGCCGTATTCACTGCAAGTCTTGTTACGGGGCAACCGTCTGCGTCTATAAGTATTTTCAAATTTATCACCGAATTTAATATAACATATTTTGAAAAATAAGACAATTATGTTAAAATAGCAATAGGTGATGAATATGAGAATTTTAATTGTACGACATGCAGACCCTGACTATGTAAACGACAGTATTACCAAAAAGGGAGTAAAAGAGGCCGAGCTTCTTGCAGAAAGGCTAAAAAAAGAAAAAATAGACGCAATCTATTGTTCGCCTCTTGGCAGAGCAAAAAAGACTGCGTCATACACTTTAAATGCAAGAAATGAGTGTGCTGAAACTCTTGAGTGGCTTAGAGAATTCGGCAGCAATTTAACTCCGCACGGCTCGAAAATCTGTTGGGACAGAATGCCTGCCGAGTGGACAAAAAATCAAGATTTTTATGATGCTGATAAGTGGTACGGTGTGCAAGAATTTCAAGACTTTGGAATTACACAAGAATACGAGTTTGTGAAGAAAGGCTTGTTTGACTTGCTTAAAGAGTACGGATATGAAAACAGCGGAAAGTATTTTAAAGTTAAAAAAGCAAATAAGAAAACAATAGTTTTGTTTTGCCATTTCGGTGTTGAAAGCGTAATTTTATCGCTCCTTTTCGGAACTTCTGCCATGCCGTTTTTACATAACTTCTGTGCTTTGCCGAGTTCTGTGACAACTGTTGTTACTGAAGAACGGGAAAGGGGAGTTGCTTCATTCAGATGTCTGTCATTCGGCGACATTTCCCATCTGTATGCAGGAAATGAAAAACCGTCTTTTCAGGCACGATTTTGTGAGACATACAGCGACTTTACAAAACGACATTAACATTACTTAAATAAAAAAATACTCTTGCAAATGCGTTTGAAATTTTTTGCAGGGGTATTTTTCATTCTGTAAAATAAATATTTAAGTTAAAATTTAATTTTTCTCTTGACAAATGCAAAAACAATGTTATAATATATAAGCACAAGGCAGTCAAGCCTGTTTACAACTAAATATCGCGGGGTGGAGCAGTTGGTAGCTCGTCGGGCTCATAACCCGAAGGTCGAAGGTTCGAGTCCTTCCCCCGCAACCACTGATACAGAGCCAAATCTTAAACGATTTGGTTCTTATTTTTTTGCCGTTGTCTAACGGATTGTCTAACACTTTTTGAAATTCTATTTTTCAATGATATTTGAAAGGCAATTTGTTATATTCTTTTTTCTTTCAATATCAAGGTGTGCATAAGTGTTTGCAGTAGTTTGTATATCAGCGTGTCCAAGCCATTCTTGTATGTCTTTTAAAGTATATCCTTGAGCATTTAATAAACTTGCACAAGAATGCCTTAAATCGTGAAATCGTATTTTTTTCAAATTATACTTTTTTATTGTTTTTGAAAATTTACTTGTTATATAATCGGGATTGTAAGGTTTACCGTTATCCCATTTAAAAACATAATCGTTTTTTATGTATTCATTACCAAATAATAACTTATTTTTCTTTTCACGATTTTTCAATAAGACAAGAAAATCAATAATGTAATCGTTTAATGGAAATGTACGGTAACTTGCTTCTGTTTTTGTCTTATCTTTTTCAACAATGGTATTGGCTCTTGTTACTGTACTTTTAATTGTCAGTGTTTTCTTATCAAGATTGATATTTTTCCATTTAATTCCTAAAACTTCACTTCTGCGAAGTCCAAAAGTAACAGTAAACAGATAAAGTGGATATAATTCTTCATTTTTAACAACTTTTAAAAAATGGTTTATTTCATCTAAATTATAAAAATCATAATCATAGCGTATCTTTTGTGGTAATGTGATATTATTACAGGGGTTACGCTCTATCAATTCATTGACATAAGCCAAATTTAAAGATTGATAAATAATATTTTTATGATTACGAAGAGTTTTAGGTGATAAGCCACCATTACCGTCTAATCTTCCGTGTTTAGCCTTATCATTAAAATAGTTTTGCAAAACCTGTCTATCAACATCAATAAGTTTTATTTTCGATGCTTTAAAATAGGGTATAATGTGATTTTCAGCGTCATTTTTATAATGTTGATATGTAATTATATCTACTTTTAATTTTGCTTCTTTGAGCCATTCAACAATATAATCAGAGAATGAAATAGTATAAACTTGTTCATTCTTTTTTGAAATGGTGGATTTGTTTTCATATTCGCAAAGAACATTTCTTAGAAATTTTTGTAATTCCTTTTTACTGCCGTCTTTCCCTATGTTTGTATTTATCCACTTTTGTTTTCTTTTACCGTCTTTATTAAAGTTAATAACAGCATAATATTTGCCGTGTTTGAATTGAATGCTTCCTGTCATTTTAACTCCTTTCTGACAGTTAAATTAAGCGATACAGTTATTATATATATACTCAATCAAATAAGCCTTAGGAACTCTGTAGGACTTTCCTATTTTAATGCTTTTTATTTGATTGTTTTTTAGCAAATTGTATGCTTTATTTCTCCCGATATCTAATGCACGCATAATATCGCTTATAGTTAAAATATCGGGATATTCGTCGAACATAAAAGTCCTCCTTTTAATTATCTATTATTTCATAATTTAATAAACAACTTTCTGTTTCTTCGGATTGTTTTTTTATTTCTTTAATTTCAGTTATACGCCTTAAAAATGCTTTATAAGTTTCAGGCTCATATAACTGTATATTTTCGTATTGTTTTTCAATAGGTATATTAGTAGCAAAATATACTGTATCAAACAATGCTACTTTATTAGAGTATCTGCATGGTAATGTTACAGGATACCCATCAAGATATGTCAGCATATCACTTATTTTTAAATTACTTCTAAATTCATCAAATAAAATAATTTTTTGACCGTTGTAATTATCAAATGGGTGGTCATAGTCAGTTATTCTATAAACATTTTGGTAACCGTGTCGCTCCATTACTGTTCGAGTTTTTCCTGTTCCTGTTTTACCCCAATAATAATACACTTTTAGTTTTCTAAATGTATTTTTTATTTTCTCTTCTTCAATAATTTGTCTTGTTTTTCTAATATAATCAATACTTTTCAAGGCATTAGGATATGTTGTTAATATTTCATAGTCTGTGCTTCCGTTTTCAATCATTTCAAATATTTCTTCATTTAATGTGTTACTGTTTTTTCTATCTGCAGGAAGTTTGCCGTATTCTTCAAATGTATCAGTTAAATTTGTTTCTTGCTTGTTCGCATATTTTTCGCCTATTTTTCTAATATAGTTATAGTTTTCTTCATTACTGCCTTTTACTGCTTCAATATGTGCACCATAAAATCTATTTTTCACTGTATCAAACATTACTCCGTTTTTTGCAATAAAATATATATGAGTATGATATGTTCCTTCTTTGCCTATTTCATCACACATACACCAATATACAAGTGAAAATTCGTTCAATACTGCTTTAATTGTTTCGTGTGTATAACCTTTTTCAAATGGGTTGTTAATTGTAAGTTGATATTTACGGCTTGATGTTTTTCTTGCCATTTCATTCACTTCCTTTCTTTAATAATTTTGTACACTGTACACAAGTACGCAAGAGGTAATACTATGCTCTTGCGTTTACATAGTGTAGAATATACTCGACTACAAAAACAATGATATACTATAAAAATTCATTTGTCAATACATTTTGATAAATTCTACATTTTGTATTGATTTTTTTATTAAAATCTGCTACACTGTTTAACAAGGGAGCACCCTTTAAACAAATAAACAGTTTAGTAGCTCAAGGGCGTTGCCCTCGAACGAATTGTTAAACATTTATACTTTTATATGTGTTTTAATGACTTGCAAACAGAAACATATTAGATTGCGAATAAAGCAAAATATCAAAACAAAAACGCAGTTTAAAAATCAACGATTTTAAAGGAGTAGGGACTTTGGAAAGAGAAAAGAGAAAAATAGAATTACAATTAGAAGAAATGAAAAAATATAACAATTTGTTTGATATTCCCGAAAGGAAAAAACTGATTGCAGAAATGTTAGTTGAACTTAGAAAAGCAAGTGGTTTAACACAGTCGAAAATTGCTGAATATATAGGTATTAAGCCTGTAACATACAGCACTTATGAAAACGGTACAAGAGAAGCACCTGCTGAAATTATAGTAAGATTATCAATTTTGTACGGTGTTCCTACTGATGTAATTTTACAACAATGCAGATTTTCAAAAAACAATTTTGACGCACAAAAACAAATTGATGATATGAACAGTCAATTAGACGAAATAAGAGATATAATTACAGACAAAGACAGTGAAATAAATCCACAATTTGCCGAAATGATGAAAGCAATGACAGACGCATTTTCACAAATGGGAGAACAACTATCTCAACTTAATAATAAAAATAATCAATGAAATTAGCACCTATGAAATTAAATTCATAGGTGCTTTTACTGTATCGCCATATTTAGTATGTAGATATTGCGTTGTGTCCCCAAAACTGGGGACCCCCACAATCTGCAATATCTTTACACAATTCTGTCTAACAATTGTCTAACATTTTTATATCACTTTAATTGTATTAATAAATTAACTTGTACACAAAAACACTGTTTTATACAGAATGCAAGGCACTAAATAACACAATTTAATACGATTTAACAAATAATATAATCTTCTCATAACCCGAAGGTCGAAGGTTCGAGTCCTTCCCCCGCAACCACTGATACAGAGCCAAATCTTAAACGATTTGGTTCTTATTTTTTTGCCGTTTTCTACCACTTCTTCTACCACTTTTCTTACATTATTTTAGATTTTTTGCAATTTGCACACATTTTTATTGCACAAGTTCTTTTCTGATAGTATAATTGTACATATAAGGAGTAAAATTATGATAACTTTTAATGAAATTAAACACAATGAAGATATAAACACATACATAAGAAAAGCTGACGAGTCTTTGATTAAACTCGGCTTTACGGAGCATTCTTTTGCCCATGTTACAAAAGTTTGTGAAGACACGGCGTATATTTTAAAAACACTCGGTTATGATGAGCATTTGATTAATCTTGCTAAAATTGCAGGGTATATGCACGATATCGGCAATGTTGTAAACAGGGTTGACCATTCGCAGTCGGGTGCAATAATGACTTTCCGTATTCTTGACAAACTCGGAATGAACGCAGAAGATTTGTCAACGGTTGTAACCGCTATCGGAAATCACGACGAGGGTACAGGTGTGGCTGTAAGTCCTCTCGCTGCTGCTTTGATTTTGGCAGATAAATCCGATGTTCGCCGTTCAAGAGTCAGAAAAAGCGATATGTCGCAGTTTGATATTCACGACAGAGTGAATTATTCTGTTGAAAAATCCGAATTGAAAATCAATCAGGAGAAAACGCTCATCAAACTGAAATTACATATTGATACAAGAATAAGTCCCGTTATAGATTATCTCGATATTTTTATGAAAAGAATGAAAATGTGCAAAAATGCTGCACAAACTTTGGGACTTGATTTTAAACTGATTGTCAATGAGCAACAGTTAATGTGATTTTATATTTAAAATGAATTAAATTGTCAAGACCGTTAACGGCGTTTAAATTTTCTGCATAAGCAAAACGGACATTTGTGGGATGAATAAAATGAAATATTACAAGTTTTACTATAAATCGGCAAAGACTCAAAAAGGTACTGATAACGCTTTAAAATTTACAAATTTCATTTTTCCGATAATTATTTATATTTTGTTTTTGCTATTTATTCTTAACAAGATTAAAATGCCTGCAAATTGTTTTTATGCTGTTTCAACAACTCTTTTTATTTTAAGTTTAATAATAGGAATAGTATTGGTAATCAGATACGATATTAAGTTGAAAGGAGTATTCTTGTTTGATAAATATTTAGATATTGACAGACAAGCGATTTGTGTTTTTGGGTTTACGAAAGTTGATTTAAAAATGAATCATAGAGTCGAATTGAAAATGTAAAAAGTTGTGAAATTATGCCAATAGACGACTTGAAATATAATTATAGATATTATTTCTTCTATGGAGATAATGACTTTTATACAGTTTTAAAAACAACCGGTGGAAAAACATATATTTTCAGCATTGAAAATCAAGAAGATTTTATCAATGAATTAAATAACAGAAAGAATAATTTAATTGAAAACAACGAGAGAAAATAAGATATAACTATGAAAAAATAAATAAATATGTTTTGAGAGTTTGCATAGTATGTCTTGTTTTTTTGACTGCAAGTATGATTCAGTTAAAATTCGGTACATATTTTGTAGATGTAAAATCAACGATATACGGATATGTGGTTTCGGTGTTTTTGCCGTTTATACTTTTGCTGAATATACTTTTTCAAAACAGAAAAAACTTAAAAACATTTATAAAAAAAGAAGATTTATAAAAGAATTTGAAGATTTATTTATAAAAATAGAATTGCAAAAATCACTGTATAGTAATGCTTACTATATAAATTACTATATTTATTGTAAAGAAATACATACATATAATGAGGTTGTTGAATTAAGTTTTGGCGATTTATTTGGGCGTTTTTGTCCAATTGTAAATGACAAAAAAGTATCTATTTTTGATTTAGATATATTAGATGATAATACTTTGATAGATGCTTTATATGAGAGTACAAAAGAAATTTTAAATGTTTTGGAAAACGATGGTATAAGATGGTATAAAAGGATATTTAAAACTTTTGCCACAATCAATTCATACCGCAACAAGATATTACAGTGAATATCTAAATGATTTGATTTCAAAAATATAGTAATTATTATATCATTATCGGAGAATATAAAATGTCAAAAAGCAGGCAAGAACAATATAATTCATTAGTAATTCCTGATGAATTATATATAGAAGATTTTAAAAATGCAAAAGTTGAAGATGCGTTTCAATTTGCAGAATGGTATTTTGCTCAAACAAAAGACAGAATAAATGTTCTCAAAGATTATATAAGTCAAAACAACAGTAATTTAATTTTAGATTACACAGATGAATCTTTGATAAAGTTATGGAATTGGTTTGAAGACAATTTAGAAATGGTAAAAAAAGACAATGAAGAAATTGAGTATGAAAAAGAACAAATTCCCCAAGTTTTTTGGAGCTATATACAAAACGACAGAATTTCTCATTTGATGATTGAAATAGCAATTGATATTTCATATTATTTCGTTGATATGTTGTTGAATAAACACTCCAATTTAAAAACAGATTGCATTACTAAACCTAATTGGAAAAACAACTTAAAAAAGCCTGTTATATCAGGCTTTTTTATGGATATTACATTTGAACCTATTCAGGAATTAGTTGAGTGTGCAAGGCGTTCCGGTGAAAAGAAAAATCCATATAGATTAAAGATGCTTTATGATAAATACTCAGATTTGTCGTGTAATCCATTTGAAATAAAATACAATGATGATTATCCATATTGGACAATTACTCCTTATTATAGAAATTCTGAGTTATTGGATTTTTCACAAGCATCTAAAAAAACTGCTGAGAATTTTTTTCATAATTATGTGAATAAATCCAGCGAAAGAATTGATTATCTTTTTAAATTTATTCAGAAAAATGATGTTTCCGTAAAAAAAGATTTTACACCACAATCTCTTATTCCTCTATGGGATTTTATTAGAAAAAATATTAATATTAAACCATTATCAGACAGTGAGATACTTGAAAAAAATTTGAATTTAGCACCATGGCTTAGAAATAAAAATAATATAAAAAAAACCGTTATTGATGAATCGTCAAGTCAATTACTAATAGATTTATCATACTATTATGCTGAAGTTGTTATTAGAAACTATAATGGTGCCCAATGGTCATATTTTACAAATGGTAGGTGCTATATGGATGTAAATCAACCACTTATATTAATACCTGACATCAATTATAGATTTAGACCATATTTAATGTTATTTAAAATTACAAATAATTTAGATGATAAAAATGCATTGTATAACGCATTTTTAAAAATAGGAAAATATAATCAATGATTTTAAATTAAAAAAATTATAATGTTTTGATAAATTTAGTGTGCTTATTAGGTTAAATGAATTATGTAAAGCGTCAGTACTGCATTAGGAAATAAAAAAGTATTTTTATCAGGATTTTCAGATTTAAAAAAAGAAATAATTAGTAATCCTGAAATGCTTAGAAAAAGTTATTGGAGATAAAAAATTGAGATATTATAAATTAATGACAAGTGCTTATTCATGTAAAAATCCATTAGTTTTAAAAGTTAATCCTGAAGAAAACTATTTTGATGAAAAAAGTTTATATGAAGATATTGATTTGAACTGTAATTTAATTAAAGCCAATTCATACTCAAATTTAAACGATATTACAATTGAGGATTTTATTATGAGTAATGTAGGATTACCTATCGTTACTAAAAGAGCCAAAGTTTTAATAGAAAAACTATCAATAGGAAATACAAAATTTATACCAGTAGAAGTTGTTGGAATTACGGATAAAGGCGTAAAATTATATGCAATGCATATAAGAAATTATGTCAGTGATGATGCAATAAATCCAGACATATGTAAATGTGCCGGAAATTCAATTGCTGTTTATGGTTTTTTTGAGGAAAGAATTAGAGGAAATGATTTGTTCATATTGAAAAAAAACAAATTTGCAAAATTTGTTTCTCAGAATTTTGTTCAAATTATAAAAAAGAATAAATTGACAGGATTTGCATTTGCTGATGTCAGAACTATATAAATCAATATTATCGAAAGGTAGTAAAATGGATTTTCATTTAATTACAATGAAAAAAACAAGAAAGAAACCAAAAACGGGTGATGTTTTTGTTGTTCAACCAATTGAAGGAGTGTATTATTATGGAAAAGTTATTGAAGAATCTCATGATTGTTCTTTCCAAATTGGTTCCGGATGGCCATTGATATATTTATATGAAGAACACTCTAATGAATTAATAATGCCAGAAACTTTATCAAATATTTTAGTTGCACCGTTAATTACAAATTGTAGACCGTGGTCGATGGGCTATTTATACACAATAGGTAATATTCCTGTCACAAAGAAGGAAATGGAATTGGATTGCGGTTTTGAAGATTGTCTTCTTACAGATTTTAATTATAGTAATTGTTTTTATAGAAATGTGAAAGGAGAAAAAATAAATCATAAACCTAAGTATACAACAATTTTTGGATTATCAAGTTTTAGTGGTATTAATTATGAATTATGTAAAACTTTAGGTATTGAATAATAAACATAAAACGAAGTGAAATATAATTTTATTTATATTTCACTTCGTGTATTTGTCATTCTGATGTTATGAAACATCTGCTGAAATTTACAGAAAAAAGAAACAAATAGTAAAGGACAATACAGAAAAAAATGTAAAGAGTCTTGTAAACAGTACAAAACATATAGCTGCCTCTAAGGGAAGAAAATTCACTCAAGAGGCTGCTGAACAAACAAGTAAAAGTCTATTCACTAATATTAAGCATGTTGACTCAGCAAGAGAATATACTAAATCATCTTTAAAAATGGGACAAGACATGCATAAAATATATAAAGCTGATATCGCTAATCAAACAACAAAAATTAAAGAGTTTGTTTTACCAAGTAAAAAACGAATAGACTTCATTGATTTTGATTCCGGAACAATAAGTGAATTAAAACCATATAATCCTCGAGCAATAAAATCAGGATACAGACAATTAGAGATGTATTTGAAAGAAGTGCAGAATGAATTTCCAAATATTGATTGGCAAACACAATTAGATGTTTATTAATAAGGAGATTTTATGGATAAAAAAGCATTTAATAATATCGTTAAAAAATTTCTATTAAATAAATCATTCAAGTACAATTCAAAAAAAAGAAGATATATAAAAGAATTTAATGATTCATATATGAAAATTCACATTCAAAAGTCAAACTTCAGTAATGGATATTATATTAATTATTTAATATTTTGCAAAGATTTACATTCTTACAATGAAATAATTGATTTAGATTTAGGAGATTTATTTGGAAGATTTTTTATTATTAGAAATCAAAGAAATATTGACTTATTTGAATTAGATGGATTAGATGAATCAAAATTAGAAAAACATTTAAATGAAAGTATAAATGAAATTGTAGATATACTTGAAACCAGTGGAATTAAAGGATACTTAAGATATCGTCCAGAATCAATACGTTTAGCATCAAAATATTCAAGTGAATATCTTAACAACTTGATTTCGGAAATATAGCAACATCAATTAATAACTCATTATATACTTCATTGATTTTTTTAGTTATCTGTAGTATACTTCAAGATTTCATCTTTTTATCTTGAAGTATACTGTTTGGATTAATATTAATATTCTATTTAAATTTAAGTTAGGATTGTTATTATAAATTTACATTTAATTCCAATAAAAACTTCTAGAAAAAAACCTAAAACAGGAGATGTTTTTCCGGTCCAACCTATTAAGGACATATATTATTATGGAAAAGTGATTGAAGAATCTCATGATTGTTCTTTTCAAATTGGTTCCGGATGGCCATTGATATATTTATATGAAGAACACTCTAATGAATTAATAATGCCAGAAACTTTATCAAATATTTTAGTTGCACCGTTAATTACAAATTGTAGACCGTGGTCGATGGGCTATTTATACACAATAGGTAATATTCCTGTCACAAAGAAGGAAATGGAATTGGATTGCGGTTTTGAAGATTGTCTTCTTACAGATTTTAATTATAGTAATTGTTTTTATAGAAATGTGAAAGGAGAAAAAATAAATCATAAACCTAAGTATACAACAGTTTTTGGATTATCAAGTTTTAGTGGAATAAATTATGAACTATGTAAAGCGTTAGGTATTGAATAATAAAACATAAAACGAAGTGAAATATAATTTTATTTACGTTTCACTTTGTGTATTTGTCATTCTAAAGCTAACTAAAAAATATTTTATCCTAATAAGGATTGGCATACACAATTAGATGTATATTAATAATTTTAAAAAGGAGAACAAATGGATAAAATATCATTTAAAAAACAGGTTATAAATATATGTATATCTAAAGAAATGAAATATGATTCAAAAAATAAAAAGATAATTAAAGAATTTAATGATGTTTATTTGTTTATCAATTTGCAAAAATCCAATTTTTGCGAAGGCTATTATATTAATTATTTTTTATTTTGTAAGGAATTACACACGTATAGTGAAATGCTAAAATTACGCATTGGTGATTTATTAGGTAGATTTACTGGGATTTTTAATGGGAAAAAACAGATTTATTTGATTTAGACAATGCAAATGATAATGAAATTATAAAGGCAATAAATAATATTGATTTAATTGTTGGACTACTTAATACAGGTGGTGTAAAATTATATTTAGAAAATTTTCCTAATTCAATTGTTCGTGCACCTGTTTGGGCAAAAAAATACTTAAATAAAATGATGGAATAAAAAATATATAGATATTAAATATCGGAAAGGTGTATGAAAATATTCAAACTGTAACAGATGATTTTAATATAAAATAAGTTTTAATTTCTATAACACCCACACCAAAAAATCTTGAGTGTCGCAACAAGACACGGACGGAAATTTCATATATTTCCAATATGACACAGGCGATACACCTGTCGGAATGTTGTACAATGACCGACAGTACTACTATGTTACGAACCAATTCGGAGATGTAACTGCAATAATAGATAATGACGGATATGTCGTCTGCGAATATGTTTACGGTGATTGGGGCGAAATATTAGATATTACGGGCGATTTGGAGATAGCAGAAGCCAACCCACTGCGTTATCGTGGCTACTACTACGACAATGAAACAGGGTACTACTATCTTCAGTCACGCTACTACGACCCGAATATTTGCAGGTTTATCAATGCCGATATATTCTCTCTTGTAAGTATTGACACTTTGCTCGGAATAAATATTTTTATATACTGTCAAAATGACCCTATCAATTTTATTGACCCGACAGGATATTACAGTATCGCAGAAAGTGAAAAAACGAACAATTGGTTTGAAGCAGTTATGAAAGCTTTAGTTATAGCTATTCCTGTTGATGCCTTTACAAGAGCTTTTGAAAGTTTTATTCAAACTTTTAACCATGCATTTAATTTTAATAAGTGGTTTGAAAAATTGTCGGACAAAATGCAATCTACTTTAGAAGATATTAGTATAGCATTTACTACAATGTTACATACGGCTTGGCGAGAAGGAAAAGAATATGTAGAAGAGTTTTTCTTACTGTTTTCATTTGACAAAATAGTCGATTGGTTAGTTAATAGCAAAGGATTTTCATTCAATATTAGTAATTTGATTTCTTTCACAACTGCTTTTGGTTCAAAGGAAACAGGAAAATATACACTTGGTCAAGCATGGTTTTCTACTATTTTTAATTGGATACTTTCAGCAATATCAATTTTTGTACCAATGGGATTTGGCGGAAAAATAGGAATGCAAACATTAAGCTTTATATCTAATTTTATTTTAGATAGTATTTTTAATTTTCAAAACGGACATTTGTGGGGAACTGTATAATGAATAAATCTAAAATTAAGTTTTATGAATTTTATAATCCGAAAAGCAGATTTAAACAAATTGCAGAAATATTGTTATTGCTGTTGGTAACTATTTGTATATACATATTTATTAAGTTTGCGTTTTTGAGTACTTTAATTCAAACTCCGACAACTTTATCTGTTGTCGGAGATATTATATTACTTTTTATGTTGATTATTGTTTTTTCTCTGTACTTTAAATATACAAAAACTTTAAAAGGTGTTTTTATATATGATGAATATATTGAAATTATTTATGCAATCACTAAGCGTCATATATTTAATATAAAACCTAAAATAAGATATAGCGAAATAACCGAATGTAAATTAATAGAAAATAACGCATATAACTTTAAAAAGTACAATATACCTGCAAATTTTATTTGTGGTAAGGGAAAAGAATATGTAATGTTGACAACATATAACGAGCAAGAGTTCTTTTTTGCGGTCGAAAATCAGAAAGAGTTTGTAAAAGAAATAAATGAAAAAATATAGGATTTGAGTGTCGCAACAAGACACGGACGGAAATTTCATATATTTCCAATATGACACAGGCGATACACCTGTCGGAATGTTGTACAATGACCGACAGTACTACTATGTTACGAACCAATTCGGAGATGTAACTGCAATAATAGATGATGGATATATTATGCGAGGGGTTATCTATGAAAGTTTTTAAATTTGATTATGGTAATTCGTTGAAGTTTTTAGCATCAAATTTATTTGCGTTTTTATCAAATACAGCAATATGGTTACTTAGTTCTTTTGCTGTGTAAATCTCAAAAAGATTAAGTAAATAATCTACTTTAAACTGATTTTTTGTATTTTAAAGATTGGAGTGAGGTGCTTGTTTAAAGGTTTTAAAGATGATAAATGGTTGCCGCTTAAAATAAGTGCAATGTCATTTTTATTAACAATATCTTGTGTACTTATAAGCAATTTTGGAAGAATTGTAGGCGGCTCGAGCGGGATTAGACACTCAAGCGATAATTGGTTGGGTGTAGGTCTTTGTGCCATATTGTTGTTATCACCGATAGTTTTGCCTGAGTACAGAAAGATAAGTTGGACAAAGTTAGGCATACCGACTTTGGTTTTTACGATAATTGTTTGTTCAATTTTAGCGTTGATAATGGAAGGCAATGAAGTTTATTACCGTGATTTATGGTACAAAGAACACTATGCTTGGAGTGAATGTCCGCCTATCCGTTGGGATTTTTGGAATATATTGTTTTAGCAGCGAAAGGTGTGAGTTTGTATGAAAACTAAAAAAATAAATTATCCGGTATTAATTGTCTGTGCTATATCTTTTTGGTTTATAGCACAAGATATTTATAAAAGTAATTTCGGTAGATATGTCGGCGGTGTAAGCCATCCTACCGCTCAACTAATCCCTTTGATTGCACCTGTATTATTTTTGACATTTATACCTATGTCGGACAGAAAAATACGAAAAGCGTTTTGGAATAAGAGCGGTATCATTTCTATTATTTCGGTGTTACTGATAATATTGATATTGTTTTTAATAATGAAAGGCAATGAAGTTTATTACCGTGATTTATGGTACAAAGAGCAGTACACTTGGGACAACTGTCCGCCTATTCGTTGGGACTTTTGGAACATATTGTTTTAGTTGCCATATAATCGTCAAGGGGGGATAAAATGAAATATCGTTTAGGGTACTCTAACAAGAAAAACAATGTTGTGGATTTTTTTGTTAGTCTAAGGATAATTGCTTCATCATGTTTTACAAATTATTTGTATATATTCTGCTTTTTGGTATTTATAAATTTTTTTATTGAACCGCAAGTTTATCCTGCTATGATATTTTTTGGGGTAGAGATATGAGATATAAATTCAGATATTACAACAAAGGGTTTAAGTTATTAACTATAATTACAATTCCAATTTTTAATTTTGTGTTTCCCCAATTGTTATCAATAGCAATTTTAAGGACTATTTCATTGATTGGTTTAGGTAAATATTTTGATGATGTCAATTTGTTAACTTTACTATATAATGCAGTAAGGATTTTTTTCAGCATTATGGGTAATTAGCTATTTGTTTTTACCAAAAGGAGTTTTTCTTTACAAAAAGCGGTTGATAATTGCACGGCATACAGTTACATTGAGAAATTGGAAAAGCATCATATTTGTAAAATATGATGATATTGAAAATGTGAACATTAATTTTAAAGATTAGCGTTTTACCAAATATCACGGCTCATTGCTTGTTCCTTGCGGAGATGAAGTTTGCAATATAGAATTGACGCTGAAAAACGGCAAAAAGTATTTTTTCAGTACGGAATATCAAGATGATTTTTGCAAGCATCTTAAATCACTTATTGATAAATATAACGAACAAAAAAATATTCAGTAATGAAGATGAAATGCCAAATTAAAAACAATTTTCTGTCTGCTCATCGAAAGTATATTATATAATTTTTGGCTTTTACTATATTTTTTGATGATGCAAAAATATTGAAAAGTTTTTATCTGTATGATAAAATTATTTTATAAAAAATAAGGAGATTAAAAAAATGGAAAAAATTAAAAAAATTGTGAAGCCTTTGTTTTCAAAAACAGCTGCGTACATATTTTTCATATTTGCCGCAGGTGCATATATGTTTATGAGCAATGCAGTATGGACGTATTCATGGATAGCCGAGTTGTATCCGTTTGGAGAAAAGTTTGTACCTGTATTTTTGAGTGTAACGGTTGTTTGTATGGTCTTTTCTGCTATGCAAATGGTTTTGCAAACAGTATTCAAAAACAAAAAAACAACTGTATTTAAAAGAGTGCTTGAAGTTGTATATGCAATTTGTGCAGTCTTTTCCGTGATTGCATTCATATATACTTTGGTTCTTCTTTTGGGACTTGATTCAGGTTATTCTGCCGTAAATATTGCCCGTGGTTTGAGTGCCGTTGCACCTGACTTGTTTATGTTTGGCTTTTTGTGTGCTTTGCCTGTCGCTTTGCTTTTCTGTGATTCCCCCAAGAAGATATGGAAAATAGCAGTTGTTGAACTTGTTGTTTCAGCACTTATGGTAACGCCTCTTTTTGTTAATAAGACTGTTTCAAATTCAGAAAGCAAAATTAAAATTCCTGTTGCGAATATGCAGTCTGAAAATGTTATGCTCGGAGCAAAAGTTACTTATGAAAGTCTCAAAAAAGGCGAAAAAGCAGACGCTGAAAATATTTTGCAGGAAAACGGATATTGGACTCCACAGGACCCTGCCCGTATGCCTGAAGATAAAACAAAAGACATTAATAACAGTTATGTTGAGATTAAACTTGCAAAAACGAGTACTTTTAATACTGCTTTGATTGAAGAAATAGGAAACGAAGTTGAGTATTTTCGTTTGCAGGCAAAGATAAACGAAGAATGGAAAACTATTTATCAAAGCGAAAAAATACAGTCAAGTCGTCTGTGTAGTTTTGATGCAGTTACGACAGATACTGTCCGTCTTTCCGTTGATAAGTTTAAAGACAGCGAAACACCTGCAAAAATTAAATCTTTAAGCCTTTACAATGAACCAAAGCGAGATGTCGGCAGTTTTGAGATTACTGCATATCAGCGTCTTGACGGAGATGTCCCGACAGAAATTTTGGCAAAAGGCGAGGATTATGTTAAAAACTATGCTCGTTTTTATGATGTTTACAGTACAATAATCGTTTTCGGTGCAGTGCATTGGGATGAAAACGGTAAAATGAATTTCGGCGAAGGCGGAGAAGAAAAATTCTCCCGTGAAATCAGTGCTTTAAAAGAAATTATATCAAAGCGTTCTAATAAAGAACACGAAGTGAAATTGATAGTTACAACACTTGCAGACGGTACATGGCAAGACCTTGAAAACGGTGTTAACGGTTATATGACAGAGTATTGGGAAAGCATTGCCGACCAAACAATCGCATTTGCCGAAAAGTACGATATTGACGGAGTGGATATTGACTGGGAATACCCTCAGACGCCGAATGATTGGAAAGTTTTTGACAACTTTATCGCCCGCTTGGACGACGGCATCCAAAAAACAAAACCTAATGCAATTTTGTCGGGCGCTTTGTCATCAGGTGCACTTGGTATGACAGAAGAAACGCTTGACAGGTTCGACCAAATTCAATATATGGCGTATGACGGTCAGGATGAAGACGGATACCAAAGTTCTTTGCAGCAGGCTCAAGAGGGTTTGCAGGCGTTTGTTGATAACGGTGCGGATATTAAAAAAATCAACATAGGTATAGCAGCTTACGGAAGACCTGTAAACCTTAGTCCTTATTGGGGCGATTGGCGTACTTTGCCTCAGGCAAATTATTGGGACAACAAGTATTACAATGTTTTGACAGAAGACCAAATATATGACGGAACATTTTGTTCGCCGGCTTTGGCAGGAGACAAAACAGCGTATGCTTTGTTTAGCGGTGCAGGCGGTGTTATGGTATTCCGTGTGGCTTGCGATAAAACAATGGACGACCCGAACAGTGTTGCAAGGGGCATAGAAAATACAATTCATCGCTATGCTGAAAATTGGTAATTGAATAGTTTGAAAATCTCTCTATTGCAAAATGCTTTAGGGAGATTTTTATTTCAAAAAATTAAATAATTATAAAAAATTGTATAATACTTATTTTTAATTGATTAGTTTTTCTTTTTATGGTAAAATTAACTTAAATAATTATTATTTATATGTTAAATATGTGCAAATTTTATTAATCAGGAGAAAAATATGAATTATACAGTTCTTGTAGTTGACGACGAAGAAGACCAAAGACACGCATTGATACAAAGAGTAGATTGGAAAACAGCGGGCTTTCGTGTAATCGGCGAGGCTGAAAACGGCGTTGAAGCACTTGAACTTGTCGAAACACTTGAACCTGACCTTGTGCTGACTGATATTAAGATGCCGATGATGTCAGGACTTGAACTTGCCGCAAGAATAAGAGAGATACGACCGGCAACACAGATAGTTATTTTGAGTGGATATGACAGATTTGAGTATGCCCAGACTGCCATAAAATACAATATTATCAGTTACTTGCTCAAACCTATTTCATCTCGTGAGTTTTCAAATGAACTTTTGAAAATTCGTGGAAGAATGGACGAGAGATTTGAAAGTATGACAAAATCTCCAATGATTAAAGAAGATGAAAATTCAAAAAGGCTTGGAATAACAGAATTTTTACTTCCGCTGATTTTGGGAAATTCAGTAAAAGATACAGACGAGTCCATTTTAAAAATGCGTGCTGAAAAGTTAGGTTTGACAGATGGGAAAACAGATAATTTTGCAATTTTTGTTTCTAAATTTAAAAATGCACAAAATAAAAATTGTACAGCAAAAGAGCATATTTCGTTTATCAGTGCAATCATTGACAAATATGTTAAAAGCGAGAGTTTTTTTGTTTCGGGCAGGATTGTAACTTTTGCAGTAAGTCCCGACGGTAATGTTTCATCTGTTTTGGGGTTGCCCGTTCTTGAAATTGTTCAGTCTGCAAAAAGAGTTCTCGGACAAAGTTGTACTATCGGTGTCAGTAGAGAGTTTAAAGATTTTTCAGATTCTTCAAGTGCGTATTTTCAGGCTGTAACGGCAAGAAGATACACAGTTGACGGCACAAGTGATGTTCGTTTTATTGATGACCAGGAACATGACTCAGAGTTTGAGTTTGAGTATGTTGAAAAATCTGTGTTTAAACTTGAACAGTTGCTCAAAGTAGGTACAAAAGAGGCTTTACAAGATTTTTTACAAAGTCTTTATGAGTCGAAAAACAAGGAAAGTGCAGATTTTCTTATCATACAAATACTTGCTACCGTTTACAGAACCGTCAGTGCAGTTTCGGACAGAGCGGCTTTGACAGAACTTGTTTCTTCAAACCCGATTTATGCAAAAACGGCGTTTTATGACAGTGAAAAAAATATGCGATTTGATTTGACAAACCTTTGTTTCAGTGCTATGGACATCATTTCAAGAAGCAGAAAAAGAGATACTGAAATTTTGTGCGATAAGGTTTTGCAGATAATTGACGAGGAATACGGAAAGGATGATTTGTCTTTAACAAGCGTCAGCACTCGTTTGGCAGTAAGTCCGAACTATTTGAGTGCACTTATTAAAAAGACAAAAAAGAAAAATTTTGTTGCACTTGTAACGGAACGAAGAATGAAAGCAGCATACGATATGCTGACCTGCACTTCAATGAAAATTCACGAAATATCGGAAAAGTGCGGTTACAACGACCAACATTATTTCAGTTATTGTTTTAAAAAGTTTTACGGTCAGTCACCGAATAAAATCAGAGAGGGAAATGCGGAGGTGTAGTATTGAAAAAGCACAATAAAAGCATTCATCTTTCAACTCTCACTATTATAGCAATCAGCGTTACTGTTATTGCCGCCGTTGCTATATGTATGTTTATGTTTGCCAAAGTATATGATAAAACTTTGCTGAAAAATACTTCTGTAAGTTCTGAACAGTCGGTTCAACAGACAACGATTGCCGTTGACAATTATCTTGATGAGATGAAGCAAAAACTCGCTCAAATAAGCAAAGAAATTGCAAAAGCGGACAGTACGGAAGATATAGACAAAAAGATTTCAATTATAACAGGACTTCAAAATGATATATATTCCGTTATGATATACGATTCAAACGGAAAGTTGTTGTCTTGCGGAACTGAAAACGGAAAGATTAAAGATAATATTGAAAGAAATTTGTCTTTTGACAGAGAGTTGTTTGAAAATGCAGACGGTTTTGCCGTTTCTTCTCCTCATGTGCAAAATCTTTTTCAGGAGGAATATCCGTGGGTTGTAACTATTGCCGTTAAAGAAAAAAATGCTTTGTTCGGCGGCGATGTTTATATAGCTATTGATTTTAAATTTTCTGAAATAGCAAAGTATATTGACAATGTCGGTATAGGTACTCACGGTTATTGTTATATAATCGACAAAAACGGAAATGTCGTTTATCATCCCCAGCAACAACTTTTATTTTCAGGTTTAAAAGAAGAAAATGTTGAAAAAGTTTCGTCTTTTTCCGATGGTGTTCATAATCAGGGAAATACTATCTATACTTTAAATACGGCGTCTGACGGAAATTGGCGAATTGTCGGTATGAGTTTTATCGATGATTTGGCAACTGAAAGAAATACGCAGATTTTACGAGGCGTGTTAATTTCGTTTTTTTGCTGTGCTGTGTTGGCATTGCTGACTCTTATTGTCTTTTCAAAAATTGTTACTGCACCCGTAGGACGACTTGTTAAGGCTATGAAAAATTTTGAAAACTCCCCTGACTCTTTTCAATATGAGGCCAACGATGAAAGCGTTGCCGAAATTAAAGTTTTGTCAGATTCTTTTGAACATATGTCAAAGATGACTAAACAGTTGATGGAAAGAGTCAGAAAAGAAGAAATAACTTTGAGAAAAACAGAACTTAAAGCACTTCAGGCACAAATAAATCCGCACTTTTTATATAATACTCTTGACTCAATTCAATGGATGTGCGAACAAGGAAAAAATGAAGACGCAGTTGAAATGGTAGGAGCATTGGCAAAACTTTTCAGAATAAGTATCAGCAGAGGCAAAGAACTTATACCGATTAAAGACGAGATGCGACACGCCGAAAGTTATTTGATTATTCAAAGTTACAGATATAAAAATCAGTTTACTTACGAGTTTTTTGTTGATGAAGATTTGGAAGACTGTTTTTGCAATAAGATTACCGTTCAGCCTTTGATTGAAAATGCAATATATCATGGTATTGACAGAATGGTTGATGAAGGCAAAATCACAATCAGAGTAAAAAAAGCCGACGATAACGATATATTAATTGAAATCGAAGATAACGGCGTAGGTATGAGTGAGGAACAGTGCAAGCGAATTCTTGAAAAAGAGCATAGTGATTCAAGCGGAATAGGCGTAAAAAATGTAAATGACCGTTTGAAGATTTACTTTGGAGAAAAATACGGCATCAGTATAAAAAGCGAACTTGATGAAGGTACTGTTGTTACAGTGAGAATACCTCAAATACGAAAGGAAAACGAAAATGAAATTCAAGTATAAGTCAATCATAGCCGTTCTTCTTTGCGTTGCAATAGTTTTCGGATGCTGTGCCTGTCATTTGAGAGGAAATAAAGAGAAAAAAAATATAGCCGTAATTGTCAAGTCAACAACTTCTGATTTCTGGGGAAATGTTGAAAACGGAGTAAATTCGGCAGCAACGGAGTACAATGTGTCTGTTACTTTTGAAGGACCTGACAGTGAAGAAGACTATATCACTCAAAATAAAATGATAAAAAACGCCATTGAAAACAATGTTGACGCAATAGTTTTTTCGGCAATAGACTACTATAAATCAACAGAACTTATAAACGAGGCTGTAAAAAAAGGAATTAAAGTAGTTACGGTCGATAGTGGTGTTGACTCAAATATGGTCGATATGTTTATTGGTACGGATAACTATGAAGCAGGGAAAAAGGCTGCCGAAGCCGCAATAAAAGGTTTTAGTGAAAATGAAAAAGTCTGTGTCGGAATTGTAAACTATAACCAAAGTACCGACAACGGACAACGCAGGGAAGCGGGCTTCAGAGATTATATTGAAAGTGTTTCAAATGCTGAAATAACGGCTTCCGTAAATGTGGATTCCAACACTACAAGTGCACAGGCAGGCACTTTGTCTCTTTTGCACAAGTATCCTCAAATAAACATTGTCGTAACATTTAATGAATGGACTACACTCGGAGTGGGAAATGCCATTAAACAACTTTCTCTTGCAGATAAAGTAAAAGCTATCGGTTTTGACACAAATGTTGTATCAATAGGTATGCTTGAAACAGGCGAGATGGATGTTTTGGTTGTTCAAAATCCTTTTGCTATGGGGTATCTCGGTGTTAAAAACGCAAAGGATTTAATAGACGGCAAAAAAACTGACTCTAAAGTTTATACATCTGCTGCCGTAATTACAAAAGAAAATATGTATGATGAAAATAATCAAAAAATATTATTTAGATTTCAATAATAATTAAAAACTTTCATTTGTATAAAATAACTCTATATATTTAATAATAATTATAACATTATATATAATCGGTCAGAGACTTTTGTTTAAAAGTTTTGACCGATTGTCTATTTTGTTTAGGCTGTGTTGAATTTTTTAACATTAAAGTGTATTTTCAAGAGCAAATTGTACGGGTTTTATCAACATTTGCCATTCTTTTTGTGAAATGTCACAAAAAAATGACTGTTCTTTTGTCAATAATAACAGTTTATATTTTCAAGTAAGTTAAAAATTGTACATTTTTAATAAAAAATCATATTCAATAAATTGACTTGCGAGAATATAATTAAATCAACGGTTGACGAGAGAATAATCAACCAAAAAATACTATTAAATATAATAGGGAGGAACTCAAAATGAAAATGAAAAAAATAATTGCGTTATGTCTTGCAGTTGTTCTTGCTTTAGGACTTGCAGCTTGCAGCGGTGGTTCAGGTGACGGAGACAACAAGAAAGACAACAAAGGCGAAATCTCTGTATTTTACTACACATTCAGCGACGCTTATATTTCAAGTGTTCGTGCAGAAGTAGATAAAATCTTTGATGATGCAGGTGTAAAATACCAAAACTATGACGCAAACAGTAACCAAACAACTCAGACAGAGCAGGTTCAGACAGCTATTTCAAAAGGCTCAAAAGCACTTATTGTAAATGTTGTTGACACAGGTTCAAATGATGCTGCTCAAACAATCACAGACCTTGCAAAGCAAAATAACATTCCTGTTATTTTCTTTAACCGTTCAGTTGATGAGTCAGTTATTTCAAGCTACGACAAAGCAGTTTTCGTTGGTACAGACTACGAAATGGCAGGTCATATGCAAGGTAAAATGGTTGGCGAATATCTTCTTGCGAACTATGACAAAGTTGATTTAAACGGCGACGGTAAAATTAGTTATGTAATGTTCAAAGGTCAAGAAGGCAACATGGAAGCTATCGCTCGTACAAAGTACGGTGTTGAAGACTGTAATGCAGTTCTCACAGAAGCAGGCAAAGCAAAACTTGAATTCTATGACCCATCTAACACAAACCTTTACCTTGTTGACCAAAACGGTGCTTGGTCATCAAGTGCAGCAATGGAATATATGAACACAATCCTTGCAAAACACAGCACAGCAAACAAAAATATGGTAGAACTCGTTATTGCAAACAATGACGAAATGGCAGTAGGTGCTATTTCTGCTCTTCAAACAGCAGGCTACAATAAAGAAGGCGGTGCAACAATTCCGGTATTCGGTGTTGACGCAACAGACGCTGCAAAAGATGCTATCGCAAAAGGCACAATGGTTGGTACAATCAAACAGAACGCAGAAGGTATGGCTAAGGTTATCACAACTGTTACAACAAACTTGCTCGAAGGCAAATCAACATTTGAAGGTGTTGAAGCTGACCAAGTAGTAGGAACATGGCGTGTAAACATTCCTTACGAAACCTATACAGGCGAAAAAAAATAATTTAACATTAAATGCAGCTGCGCCTTGTGCGTGGCTGCTGTTAAGGTGAAAAACAATTCGGCTCCCTTACCGAATAACTTATACAGCAGACAGGAGACGAGTTCGTATGGACAGAAATGAAAATAAAAATATAGGTGCCGAAAACAGTAAGGAAGATGAACTTGTTCTTCTGCGAATGGAGAATATAGAAAAAGTTTTTCCCGGTGTTAAAGCACTTGATAAAGTTTCTTTGACAGTAAAAAGAGGAACTGTACATGCGCTGATGGGCGAAAACGGCGCCGGAAAGTCAACATTGATGAAGTGTCTTTTCGGAGTGTACAATAAAGACGGCGGAAATATTTATCTTGAAGGCAAAGAAATCAATTTTAAAAGTTCAAAAGAAGCGCTTGAAAACGGAGTTGCAATGGTTCATCAAGAATTGAATCAGGCACTTAAAAGAAATGTAATGGACAATATGTGGCTCGGTCGTTTCCCGACAGTTGCAAAAGGTATTCCGATTACAAGCGAAAAGAAAATGTACAAGGCTACAAAAGAAATATTTGACGAACTTGAAATTGATGTTGACCCGAAGATGATAATGAGCAAAATGCCCGTATCACAGCGTCAAATGGTAGAAATTGCAAAGGCAGTTTCTTACAATTCAAAAGTAATCGTTTTTGATGAACCTACTTCATCACTTACAGAAGAAGAAGTAGAACATCTTTTCAGAATTATAAATATGTTAAGAGACCGTGGATGCGGTATTATTTATATTTCTCATAAAATGGAAGAAATTCTTCGTATTTCAGACGAAGTAACAATAATGCGTGACGGTAAATGGATAGCTACAAGGTCGGCAGACAGTTTAACAACAGATGAAATAATTAAACTTATGGTTGGCCGTGAATTAACAAATCGTTATCCCCCTAAAGACAATGTTTTGGGAGATGTTTTGTTAGAAGTAAAAGACCTTACTGCTGAATACTCACAGTTAAAGGATGTTTCATTTACAGCACGAAAAGGCGAAATAATAGGTGTTGCAGGACTCGACGGTTCAGGCAGAACAGAATTGCTTGAAAATATTTTCGGCATTGCAACAAGGCGAAGCGGTAAAATTATGCTCGAAGGCAAAGAAATCAAAAACCGCAACTCAAGAGAGTCTATAAAAAACGGTTTTGCATTGCTTACGGAAGAAAGGCGTGCAACAGGTATTTTCAGCATTTTGAATATCAGAGAAAATGCTGTTATTTCAAGCCTTAAAAAATATCAGGTAGGACCGTTTTTAAGTAAAAAGAAAATGAAAGAAAGCACAGATTGGTGTATCAAAGCCATGAGAATTAAAACTCCCGACCAGGAAACAAAAATTCGTTCTCTTTCGGGTGGTAACCAACAGAAAGTAATTCTCGGACGCTGGCTTTTGACAGACCCGACTGTTCTTTTGTTAGATGAACCGACTCGTGGTATAGATGTCGGTGCTAAATATGAAATTTATCAGTTAATAATTGACCTTGCAGATAAGGGAAAAACTGTTATTATGGTTTCCTCCGAAATGCCCGAGTTGCTCGGCGTATGCGACCGTATTTTAGTTATGTCAGGTGGTAAACTCGCCGGCGAAGTTGATGCGGCAACTACTACTCAGGAAGAAATCATGGCACTTGCTGCCAAATATGTATAAGAAATGGAGGAAATACAGATATGTCTGAGCTTACCGTAAAACAAAAAAATAATCTATCAGGCAAAATCGCCGCTTTTAAAGAAATGAATGCGGCAGATAAGCGTAGAACAATAACAGATTTGTTGTTCAATAACGCTATGTATATTATAATTTTGATTGCTATTGTGTTTATCGCAATCAAGGTGCCGGCTTTCCTTTCGCTGTCATCAATTGTAAACATAATATCTCTCACAGCTGCAAAATTGCCAATCGCTCTCGGTATCGGTGGTGCTATCGTGCTTACAGGTACAGATATTTCAGCAGGTCGTTGCGTTGGTCTTACTGCTTGTATTGCGGCTTCTCTTTTGCAGATGACATCTTATGCAAATAAAATGTTCCCGGATTTAGGCGTTGTTCCTCTTCCGTTAGTTCTGCTCTTAGTTATCGCAATCGGTTGTGTAATCGGTTTTGTAAATGGTTTCTTTGTTGCAAAGTTTAAACTCCATCCTTTCATTGTTACACTCTCAACACAGTTAATCGTTTTCGGTGCAGTTCTTATGTACCTTATGATTGGTACAAACAACGGACAGACTCTTTCAGGTCTTGACCCTTCATACACAGAAGCAGTAAGAGGCACATTGTTCACAATCGGTGGTGTAGCTGTTCCTAAGTATGTTCTTTATTCAGTAATCCTTACAGGTATTATGTGGGTTATCTGGAACAAAACAAAGTTTGGTAAAAATATGTTTGCAGTAGGTTCAAACGAAGAATCTGCAAATGTTTCAGGTGTAAATGTATTTTGGACAATTGTTTTAGTATTTGTACTTGCAGGTGCAATGTACGGTATTACAGGCTTTATTGAAGGTGCTCGTATTGCTTCTTGTTCGGCAAATACAGGTCTTAACTACGAGTGTGACGCTATCGCAGCTTGCGTTATCGGCGGTGTATCATTTGTCGGCGGTACAGGTAAAATCAGCGGTATTGTAATCGGTGTATTGCTCCTTCAAATCATATTTGTAGGTCTTAACTTCCTTTCAGTTGACGCAAATATGCTTTATATCATTAAAGGTCTTATCATTCTTGTTGCTTGTGCAATAGATATGCGTAAATACCTTGCTCGTAAATAATATAACAATTACAAATTGACAAAAGAGGTGAAACCGTTGGCTGATGATAATAAAAACATTACCCCCCCTGATGATGAAAATTCTGCAATGCCACAAATGCCCACTACAAGAAAGCCGGGCGGACTGTACAGAAACATTAAAATGTCTGTAAAAACTGCAAATATACTTGTTGCAGTAGGTGCAGTCGCACTGCTTTTGACTATGTTCATTCTTGTGCAAAACAACGGTTTCACCGTTAAATTTGATACAGACGGCGGTTCGTATGTTGATAGTTGTAAAGTGATGCACGGCGAAACTGTGCCTGTTCCCGAACAACCTGTTAAAGAAGGCTATGAGTTTAATGGTTGGTATCTTGACCGTGCTTGTACACAGAGTTGGGATATTGAAAAAGACACGGTAACTCAAAGTTTTACATTGTACGCAGGTTGGCAGGAAAAAACACAGACTGTCGATAAATCGGACTGATTGTTTAAATTTAAAAATGAAATGATAAAAAAAGACTGCATTCTCCATTTGGAAAATGCAGTCTTTTTGTTTGATATAAATTGTAAATTATTTTGTTGTTTTTAGTGAATTTATTTGTGTGTTTGTTTACGGCACTTTTTGTTCTTCAAAACACTGTGAAATAATATTTTTAGCATCAAACTACTCGCCGAGATATTCGGAGAATTGTTCGCTTTTGACTTTTTCGTTGTTGTTTTCAACAATTCTGTCAACAAAAGAGAGCGGATGCTTTCTTTTTTTCAGGTCTTCCGTGTATTTCATTGAAACTGCAATGAAAATGAGAAAGATGTAAGGCATTCCGAGATTTGTTTCAAGAAGTGAATTGATAATCATAGGAGCGAGTTTTTCAGCTGCCGAACCGAGTGCCGCACTTCGTATTCCGCCAAGGAAAAGACCTGCTTCCCAACCGAATTGTACAAGAATACCGATTGCGAGTAACCACGGTATATTTATTTGTTCTTTTCTCTTTTTATGAGATATGTTCCAAATTATAATTCCTAAATATCCGACAAAAAGAATGATTGCCATATATCCGTGATATGCACCTGTTGTTCTTTGGATGGTGATTAGATTTTCTCCCGTACCAAATGTTTTTGTAATAAGGGGACAACAAAGCCACCAACCTAAAATCAGTGTTGTCCATTCAAAAAGATGTTTGTCTTTTGAAATCCACAGCCATATCCAAACGAAATTGGTAAAGCCGTAACTCATTGACATCCACAGCAGTATCCAAAACAGACTGTATCCTTCCGAGATACTTCTTGAGTGGGTCAGCAGGTGAAAAATTCCATAATCTACAATTTGGTAAAGAACACCTGCCAACAATCCTACAATGACTGTTGCATACTTCTTTTTGTAAAGTAAAAGACCTGCGAAAACTACAAGAAATCCGATGTCAAGCCACATATACAGTGGGTCGAATACTCGTTGGGCAACAACTTCCATTCCCATAATAACACCTCCGTTAATTTGAATTTTTTAGTTGCTATATGCCAATTTCAGTATAGTTCAGAAAAATAACAATGTCAATGGTATTAATAGACAATAAGATTCAATTAAATTTGTTATATTATACAATTTGAAAATAAAAAACAGGAATAGTCTTTTTTATTCCTGTATTTTTTATAATTTATATAGTATTCAATTTAAATATTCGCAAACTTTTGTGGCGGCAACAGCACCGTCCGCAGCAGCGGTTGCAAGTTGTCTGACATTTTTTGTTCTGCAATCGCCTGCAACAAAAACACCGTCAATATTTGTTTCGCAGTTTTCATCTGCTTTTATATATCCGAAATCGTCTGTTGCGACTGTATTTTTAAATTCGACGGTATTTGGTATTTGACCGATGGCAACAAAAACACCGTCTGTCGATAGAGTTGTCTTTTCATTTGAAACTTTGTTCAAAACATCTATACTTTCTATTGAGTTTTCTCCGTTTAATTTTTCTACAACGGAATCCAATACAAAGACAACATTTTCTTTTTCTTTGAGCCTGTTTACAAGTGTTTGCTCACCTCGAAATTCATTTCTGCGATGGACAAGGTAAACTTTTTCACAAATGTTTGAAAGGTAAAAAGCGTCTTCAAGTGCCGTGTTTCCTCCTCCGACAACTGCAACTGTTTTGTTTTTGTAAAACATTCCGTCACAGGTTGCACAGTAGGAGATACCTTTGCCGACAAAATCTTTTTCATTTTCCAACCCGAGCGGTCGATTTGAGGCACCTGTCGCTATGATAATGCCGTCACACTTGTATGTGTTTTCAGTAGTGAAAACTTTTTTCGGTATTCCGTCTTCTATTTTTATAACTTTTTCATTTGAAAACTCTGCATTTAACTTTTCTGCCTGAGTTTTTAAATTCATGGCAAATTCAAAACCCGAAATGTTTTCAATGGCAGGGTAGTTTTCAATTTCGGGAGTGTTAATGATTTGACCGCCGTAAAATTCGCTTTCCAAAACAAGCGTTTGCTTACCTGCACGCTGACAATAAATTGCAGCAGTCAGTCCTGCCGTTCCTCCGCCGATGATTACTATTTCTTTTTTTAATATGTTCATACAGTTATGCTTCTCCTAAAAATTGCAAGATGTTTGTTTTCGGCATAAATCCTGAAATTCTGTTAACCTCTGTACCGTTTTTGATAATAACTAAAGTCGGTATTGATTTAATATCATATTTCATTGCAAGTTCGTCTTCTTCGTCAACATTGATTTTAACAAATTTAAAGTCGTCTTTTTCGTTTGCAATTTCATCAATAACGGGTGCAAGCATTTTACATGGACCGCACCAAGAAGCCCAAAAGTCAACTAAAACGGGTCTTTGAGAATTGATAACTTCCTCTGTAAAATTGTCTATACTTATATTTAATGGTTTCATAATAATTTTCTCCTTTAATGTATATTAAAATACTTGTTATTTTTTAGTACAATATGCCCAATATGTACTATGTTTATATTTTACCATATAATTGTTAAAAATTCTATATTTTTATTTTAATTAAATTTACTTTAATTAAATTTTCTTTTAAACTTGCTACATTTTCAGAATTATTGTATAATTTATTTGTTAATAAAGAAAGGGTTTTTATATGGATATTATTTCACAAATCGCAAAAGAATTTTCAGTAAACCAAAACAAACTTGAAGCAACGGTTAAGTTGATTGACGAGGGTAATACAATTCCGTTTATTGCCCGTTACAGAAAAGAAGTTACAGGTTCGCTTGACGACCAAATATTAAGAGAGATAAACGATAGGCTCGCTTATTTAAGAAATCTTGAAGAACAAAAGCAAAAAGTTTTTGCGTCTATTGAAGAACAAGGGCAAATGACAGAAGAGTTGGCAAATGCTCTTGAAAGTGCAGCAACATTAACTGAAATAGAGGATATATACAGACCATACAGACCGAAAAGAAAGACAAGGGCGTCTGTTGCAAAAGCAAAAGGTTTGCAGGGTTTGGCAGACTTTATATATGATCAGGCAAAAAACTGCGGTTCTGTATATGATGAAGCAGAAAAATATTTGAATGAAGAAGTTGAAAGTGTTGAGGATGCAATCAACGGTGCGAAAGACATTATTGCAGAACTTGTTTCCGATGACGCAAACGGCAGAAAGAGAATTCGCTATTCGTGTAAACGAAACGGCGTGATTGTGAGCGAAAAGGCACAAGATGAGTTAGGTGTATATGAAATGTACGCCGAGTACAGTGAACCTGTTTCAAAAATTGCTCATCACAGGGTACTTGCACTCAATCGTGGGGAAAAAGAAGGATTTTTAAAAGTCTCTTTGAATTTTGACAAGGAAAACGCCATTACCATTTTACAACAACTTCATATTAAAGGTACGGGCAAATGTTCCGATATTGTGGCAGAAGCGATTGACGACTCTTATTCAAGACTTATATTCCCAAGTATTGAAAGAGAAATAAGAAATGAACTTACAGATTTGGCAAGTGAAAGTGCCATTAAAGTTTTTGCAGGAAATACAAGACAACTTTTAATGCAGCCTCCTGTAAAAAACAATGTTACAATCGGTCTTGACCCGGGTTACAGAACAGGCTGTAAAGTTGCAGTTGTAGATGAGAACGGAAATGTTCTTGATACTTCCGTAATTTATTGTGCGCCGCCGCATAACAAAACAGAACAGGCTAAAAAAATAATTACCGATTTAGTTGAAAAATACAATGTAAAAATGTTTGCAATCGGCAACGGTACAGCGTCTCACGAAACAGAAGTTTTTGCCGCTGATTTGATAAAAGAACTCGACAGAGGTATCACATATATGGTTGTAAGTGAAGCAGGCGCTTCGGTATATTCCGCATCAAAACTTGCTGCAGAAGAATTTCCCGAGTATGATGTTTCTCTTCGTTCTGCCGTTTCAATTGCAAGAAGACTTCAGGACCCTCTTGCAGAACTTGTTAAAATCGACCCGAAAGCCATCGGCGTAGGTCAGTATCAACACGATATGCCTCAAAAAGAACTTAACGGTGCGCTTGACGGCGTTGTGGAAGATTGCGTAAACTCTGTCGGTGTAGATTTGAATACCGCTTCTGCACAACTTCTTTCAAGAGTTGCAGGTATCTCAACTGCTGTTGCAAAAAATATTGTAGAGTTCAGAAAAGAAAACGGGGGCTTTACTTCACGCTCTGAACTTAAAAAGGTAAAAAAACTCGGTCCAAAAGCATTTGAACAGTGTGCAGGATTTTTGCGTGTTCGAGAAAGTAAAAATGTACTTGACTCAACAGCCGTTCATCCTGAAAGTTATGATGTAGCAAAAAAACTTTTAAATATCTGTTCGGTCAGCGATGAAGATATACGAAACGGCAATACTTCTGCAATATCGCTCATAGCAAAAACAAACGGAACATCTGCACTTGCAAAAGAGTTGGGAGTCGGAGAACCGACACTTGTTGATATTATAAAAGAAATTCAAAAACCCGGCAGAGACCCGAGAGATGAATTGCCTCCTCCGATGTTGAGAACGGATATTATGGGTATGGAAGATTTAAAAGAGGGTATGGAACTGAAAGGCACAGTCAGAAATGTTATTGACTTCGGTGCTTTTGTCGATATTGGTGTTCATCAGGATGGACTTGTTCATATTTCTCAGATTACTGACAGATTCATAAAACACCCGTCAGATGTTCTCAAAGTAGGCGATATTGTAACGGTTTGGGTGCTTTCTGTCGATGTTAATAAAAAACGAATTTCTCTTACTATGAAAAATCCAAATAAATGATAACTGATAAATGACAAAATAAAAGCAGGCAAGGCTTAAAAAAGTAAAAAACTTAATAAGTGCTTTGTCTGCTTTTTTAAAATTTATTTATCAAGAATAACATAACTTGTGCCTGAATAGTAATTTCGGCACATATCAATTCTTTCTTCGTGTCTTTTCTGTCTTAACATTTCTTTTTCTTTGCTTTTTTGTCTGTTTTCTTTTATAATAATAACGGCAACAAAAACGGAAGAGAACAGTATTACTTCAAGTGCAATCGAAACTTTCATCAGCAAAAAATTGTTGTCTAAAAGATAAACGGGTATATTGAAAACGATGTATCCTATTGCAAATGAACATATTGAAAGCAAAATAGATTTTATAAATTTTTTAAGTTTGTTTTTCATAAATTTTTCCTCCTTTGCTCTACAAATTCATTTTAGCAAAAGGGAAAATTTAATCAATATATATAACAAACAGAGTACCTTTAATAGTACCTATAAAACAAATGTTTTAAAAAAGTGTTGACAGAATTCTACAAATTAGTACATTTGTTCTTATTAAAAATACGATGAAAAAATACTCATTTTAATCCGATTTTTTTAAAGAAAACATTTTAAAAAATTATTAAAAATAATTGTTGACTTTATTATATTAATACTTTATAATACCGTGTTGGAAAGGAATGTGTTTTATGACTGTTCTGTTTAAAGATGCTCTTGTTTATCAAAACAATGAGTTCAAAAAAATGAGTGTTTTAATACGAGGCTCCGTTGTTGAAGGCCTCAGTGTTTCCTTTTCTGATATTTATACAACAGATATTAATCGTGTTGTTGATTGTAAGAGTAAATATTTATTGTTGCCGGGTTTTGCAGATGTTCATGTTCATCTTCGAGAGCCCGGTTTTTCTTATAAGGAAACGATTAAAACAGGCACACAGGCAGGTGCAAAAGCAGGATATACTTTGCTTTGCTCAATGCCCAATCTTAAACCGACGCCCGATTGTGCGGAAAATCTTAAAGTTCAGACAGATATAATAAAAAAAGATGCTGTTATAGATGTTTTGCCGTTCGGTACAATAACTAAAAACAGGCTTGGTGTCGGTGAACTTATCAATTTTGATGAAATAAAGAACGATGTTGTCGGTTTTTCCGATGACGGTACAGGTGTTCAGACTGCCGAACTTATGGAAGAGGCAATGAAAAAATGTGCAAAAATCGGTAAAGTAATTTCTGCACATTGTGAAGATAATTCTTTGCTTCACGGAGGATATATTCACGACGGAGAGTATTGCAAAAAGAATAATCATAAAGGTATTTGCTCGGAGTCGGAATGGGGACCTATTAAAAGAGATTTAAAACTTGCGGAAAAAACAGGTTGTCACTACCATGTTTGCCATATATCGACAAAAGAAAGCGTTGAACTCATACGAGAGGCGAAGAACAGGGGAGTGAATGTTACTTGCGAAACTGCACCGCATTATCTTGTGCTTTGCGATGAAGACTTGAAAGACGAGGGCAGATTTAAAATGAATCCGCCGCTCAGGTCATCTGCCGACAGAGATGCACTCATTGAGGGAATAAAAGACGGTACTATTGATGCAATAGCAACAGACCATGCACCGCACAGTGAAGATGAAAAGTCAAGAGGACTTGCCAAAAGTGCAATGGGTGTAGTGGGACTTGAAACTGCGTTTCCTATATTATATACTAAACTTGTAAGAAACGGTGTTATTACACTTGAACGACTTGTTGAGTTGATGTGCGTTTCACCAAGAAAGATTTTCAATCTTAAAGGCGGAGAAATAAAAAAAGGCGAGTCAGCCGATTTGTGCCTGATAGATTTAGAAAAGCAGTTTACGGTTGAACCCGAAAAGTTTGCGAGCAAAGGGCGTTCCACACCGTTTGAAAATATGAAATTACAAGGTGAAAACCTTTTAACTGTATTGAGAGGAGAAATTGTTTATGAAGCCTTATAATAAAAAAATTGTGCTTGAAAACGGGCAGGAGTTTTACGGTTACGGTTTCGGCTCAAACCGAGAAGCCATAAACGAAATTGTTTTCAACACATCTATGGTAGGTTACCAAGAAATTGTTTCAGACCCGAGCTATACCGACCAAATGGTATGTATGACATATCCTTTGATTGGCAACTACGGTATGACAGATGAAGACTATGAAACAAAAATGCCAACTATTGGTGGACTTATTGTTAGAGAATATAACGATATTCCGTCAAATTTCAGATATACAAAAACACTCGGGGAAGTTTTGGACGAGTACAACATTCCGGGTATTTACGGTGTAGATACAAGAAAAATAACAAGAATTATCCGTGACGAAGGAAGCCAAAAGGTCATCATTACAGATGCCGATGTTTCAAAAGAGGAAGCACTTGAAAAATTAAAAAATTATCAAATACCGACAGATATGGTATCAAGAGTTTCATGCAAAAAGCGTTGGTATTCAAGAACACCTAATCATAAGTATGATGTTGTTGCGATTGACTGCGGTATTAAATTGAATATTGTAAGAAAACTTAATGAAAAAGGCTGCAATGTAACAGTTGTACCGTACAATATTTCGGCAGAAGAAATTTTGAAAATGCAACCCGACGGTCTTTTCCTTTCAAACGGACCCGGAGACCCTGAAAATGTACAGACAGTTATTGAAGTAGTAAGAAAGCTCAAAGGAAAACTTCCTATTTTCGGAATTTGTCTCGGACATCAGATGATTTCTCTTGCTATGGGTGCAAAAACATTTAAAATGAAATTCGGACACAGAGGCGGAAACCATCCTGTTAAAAATCTTCAAACAGGAAAAATTGAGATTACTTCTCAAAACCACAGTTATGCGGTAGATGCAAAGTCTGTTGAAGATACAGAACTTGAAGTTACTCATATCAATCTTCTTGATAATACAGCCGAAGGCGTAGAGTGTAAAAAATATAAAATGTTCTCCGTTCAGTACCATCCCGAAAGTGCACCGGGACCGCAGGACAGTTCGTATTTGTTTGATAAGTTTATTGATTTGATGAAAAAGGAGGAAGCGTAAGTGCCGAAAAGAACAGATATTCATAAAGTACTTGTAATAGGCTCAGGTCCTATCGTAATAGGACAAGCTGCCGAATTTGACTATGCAGGAACACAGGCTTGTCTTGCACTTCGTGAAGAGGGCTATGAAGTTGTGCTTATCAACTCAAACCCTGCAACAATTATGACAGATACCGATATAGCCGATAAGGTTTATATGGAACCTTTGAATTTGGAATATGTGGCAAGAATTATCCGTCACGAAAGACCCGACGCAATTGTTCCGGGTCTTGGCGGACAAACAGGACTTAACCTTGCCGTACAACTTGCTAAAAAAGGTGTTTTGCAAGAGTGTCAGGTTGAAATTCTCGGCACCTCTTTTGAAAGTATCGAAAGAGCGGAAGACCGTGAACTTTTCAAGGAACTCTGCGAAAGTTTGGGCGAACCCGTACTTCCTTCCGAAATTGCAAATACTCTTGAAGAAGGTTTGAAAGCGGCTGCAGAAATCGGCTATCCGGTTGTTTTAAGACCTGCATATACTTTGGGCGGTACAGGCGGCGGCTTTGCCGACGATGAAGAAGAGTGCAGAGAAATGCTTAAAAACGCACTTGCTTTATCTCCCGTTCATCAAGTTCTTGTAGAAAAGAGCATCAAGGGCTATAAAGAAGTTGAATATGAAGTAATGCGTGATGCCAACGATACGGCAATCACTATTTGTAATATGGAAAACATCGACCCTGTCGGTGTTCATACAGGCGACTCAATAGTTGTTGCTCCGAGCCAAACTCTTACAAATAAAGAGTATCATATGCTTCGTGACTCTGCATTGAAAATAATAAGAGAGCTCAAAATTGAGGGTGGATGTAATGTTCAGTTTGCACTTGACCCGCACAGTTTTCAATATTATCTTATTGAAGTTAACCCTCGTGTATCCCGTTCTTCAGCACTTGCTTCAAAGGCTTCGGGTTATCCGATAGCAAGAGTTTCTGCAAAAATTGCAGTCGGACTTCATCTTGATGAAATAGAACTTGCCAACACACCTGCATCATTTGAACCGGCACTTGACTATGTTGTTACAAAGGTTGCCCGTTTCCCGTTTGATAAGTTTTCAGATGCAAATAACTCGCTCAATACTCAAATGAAAGCGACAGGCGAAGTAATGAGTATCGGCAGAACAATGGAAGAGAGTTTGCTCAAAGCAATCAGAAGCTTGGAAACAGGCGTTTGCCATATTTACAACAAAAAGTTCGATGATTGGTCAATAGAGTCTTTGCTTGAGTATATTCATACTCCGACTGATGACAGAATTCACGCAATAGCACAGTTAATTCGTTTTGGCTGTGACCTTAACCTTATTTATAACTCAACAAAAATAGATATGTTCTTCCTTGAGAAGATTAGAAACATTGTTGACTTTGAAACAACAATCAAAGAAAACAAAAACAATGTTGAAATTTTAAAAGACGCTAAAAAGATGGGCGTTTCGGACGAATTTATAGGTATGTTGTGGGGTATGAGCGCTTCGGAAGTTTTCTTGATGAGAAAAGAAAACAATATTTTCCCCGTATATAAAATGATAGATACCTGTGCTTCCGAATTTGACTCCTATGTACCGTATTTTTACTCAACATACGAAGATGAAAATGAAAGTATAGTTTCGGATAAAAAGAAAATCATTGTTCTTGGTTCAGGTCCTATAAGAATAGGTCAGGGCGTAGAGTTTGACTATTCAACAGTTCACGCTATTTGGTCTATACGAAATGCAGGCTATGAAGCAATTATCATAAACAACAACCCCGAAACAGTTTCAACAGACTATACAACTTCCGACAAACTTTACTTTGAGCCTCTGACTGTTGAAGATGTAATGAATGTCATTGAACTTGAAAAACCACAGGGCATAGTCGTATCTCTCGGCGGTCAGACTGCAATAAACCTTGCACCTCCGCTCGATGCACTCGGCGTACCGATTATAGGTACAGATGTTGCTGCTATTGATAAGGCAGAAAACAGAGACAGTTTTGAAAAGATTATGACTGAACTCGGCATTCCTCAACCGACAGGACAGGCGGTTACTGATATTGAAGAGGGTGTAAAAGTTGCCGATTCAATCGGCTATCCTGTTTTGGTAAGACCTTCATTCGTTCTTGGCGGTCGTGCAATGCAGATTGTTGCAAACGAAGAAAGTCTTCGCCACTACTTGCAGACGGCAGTTGAAATTAATACAGAACAGCCTGTTCTTGTAGATAAATATATTATGGGCAAGGAACTTGAAGTTGACGCTATTTGTGACGGCGAAGATGTTTTCGTACCGGGCATTATGGAACATGTTGAGAGAACAGGTGTTCACTCGGGCGACTCCATTTCTGTTTATCCGACATTCAGCGTTTCTCAGGCTGTTAAAGATAAAATTCTTGACTATACCGTTAAACTCGGTAAAGCAATCGGTATAGTAGGTCTTTACAATATTCAGTTCATAGCAGACGATGATGACAATGTTTTTGTAATCGAAGTAAATCCTCGTTCTTCAAGAACTGTTCCGTTCCTCAGTAAAGCAACGAGCGTAAGAATGGCTGATATTGCAACAAAAGTTATTCTCGGCCATTCACTCAAAGAACAAGGCATTACAGAAGTTTATAAAGAAGAAAAGAAAAGATGGTATGTTAAGGCGCCTGCTTTCAGTTTTTCAAAACTCAAAGGTATGGACACATATTTAAGCCCTGAAATGAAGTCAACAGGCGAGGCAATAGGCTATGACAAGAGCCTTAAAAGAGCGCTTTATAAGGCACTTCAATCGTCGGGACTCAATGTTTCAAACTATGGTACCGTACTTGTAACGATTGCAGATGCAGACAAGGCAAACGCACTTGAACTTGTACAGCGTTTCTATGATCTCGGTTTCAATATTGAGGCAACAAGCGGTACTGCAAAGTATCTTAAAGAACACGGTATTAAAACAAGAGTTCGTAAAAAATTAACAGAAAACGGAAGCGATGAAATTCTTGTTGCACTCCGTCAGGGACATATTTCCTATGTTATCAATACTATTGATGTAAGTCACGGCGACAGCCATTCTGACGGTTCGGAAATCAGACGAGCAGCCGTTGAAAACAATGTTACTATGTTTACATCTCTTGATACCGTTCGTGTTCTTCTTGATGTTCTTGAAGATATAACAATCGGTGTTTCAACAATAGATTCTGAATAATTGAGGAAGTTTTATGTATAAACAAAATTTTTACACAATAGAAGAAAATGTAAAAATCGCAAAAGATGTTTATAAAATGATTTTAAAAGGCGACACACAATATATTACCGCAAGCGGTCAGTTTATAAATATCAAAATTGAGTCAAAGTATTTACGCCGTCCGATTTCTGTTTGCGACTATGATGATGAAACAATAACCATCATTTATAAAGTTGTAGGCGAAGGCACGGAAATAATGAAAGATATGGAAAAAGGCACTGTTTTAGATGTTTTGACAGGTCTCGGAAACGGCTACACCATTAAAACCGATTGCAAGAAGCCACTTGTAATCGGTGGAGGTGTAGGTGTTCCTCCATTGTACAATCTTGTTAAAAATCTTATTAAACTCGGTCAAAAGCCTCAAGTTATTCTCGGATTTAATACTGAAGATGAAGTGTTTTATGAAGATGAGTTTAAAAAACTCGGTGCAGATGTTACCGTTACTACGGTTGACGGAAGTGTCGGTGTGAAAGGTTTTGTTACTGACGCTTTCCCGACAGAATACGACTATTTCTATACCTGCGGACCTATGCCCATGTTCAATGCGATTGAAAAGACTGTCAAAACTTCAGGACAGTATAGTTTTGAAGAAAAAATGGGCTGTGGTTTCGGTGCTTGTATGGGTTGTTCGTGTAAAACAAAGTACGGCAGTAAAAGAATTTGTAAAGACGGTCCCGTGCTTGAAAGGGAGGAAATAGTATGGTAGATTTAAGCGTTGAACTCTGTGGACTTAAACTTGACAATCCCATTATTCCCGCAAGCGGAACATTCGGCTATGGCAATGAGTTTAAAGATTTTTACGATATAAATATTTTAGGCTCGTTCAGTTTTAAAGGCACTACAAAAGACGCTCGTTTCGGTAACCCGACTCCCCGTATCGCAGAGTGCGACTGTGGAATGATAAATGCTGTCGGTTTGCAAAATCCGGGTGTTGAAAAAGTTGTTTCGGAAGAATTGCCTAATTTAAAAAAGTTTTTCCATAAAAAAGTAATAGCAAATGTTTCAGGATTTTCTGTTGAAGATTATGCATACACTTGTGAAATTTTAGATAAGGAAGAACAAGTAGGCATTCTTGAAGTAAATGTCAGTTGCCCAAATGTTCACGGCGGAGGTATGAGTTTTGGTACTTCTCCCGAGTGTGCGGCAGAGGTTACAAGAGCAGTTAAGAAAGTTACGACTAAACCTGTTTTCATCAAATTAAGTCCGAATGTAACAGATATAGTTTCAATCGCAAAGGCTTGTGAAGAAGCAGGTGCAGACGGTATCTGCCTTATAAATACAATGCTCGGAATGAGAATTGACCTTAAAAAGCGTCAAAGCGTCATTGCAAATAAAATGGGTGGATTTTCGGGAAATGCTATTTTCCCTGTTGCTGTCAGAATGGTTTATCAAGTTTCAAAGGCGTGCAATATTCCCGTAATGGGATGCGGTGGTGTTTCAACTGCAAAGCAGGTTATTGAGATGATGATGGCAGGTGCAACGGCAGTTCAAGTGGGTGCTGCAAATTTAGTTGACCCTTATGCTTGTAAAAACATTATTGAAACTTTGCCGAGCGAAATGGAAAAATTAGGAATAGAAAAATTAAGTGATATTATAGGAGTGGTTGACTGATGGGTAAAGATGTTATTATTGCCTGTGATTTTTCAAATAAAGAAAAAACATTTGAATTTCTCGATAAATTTAAAGATAAAAAACCTTTTGTAAAAATTGGTATGGAACTTTTCTATGCAGAAGGTCCGTCTATTGTTCGTGAAATCAAAAAAAGGGGTCATAAAATCTTTTTAGACTTAAAACTTCACGATATTCCGAACACAGTTAAAAAAAGTATGGCAGTTCTTTCACAACTTGATGTAGATATGACAAATCTTCACGCAGCAGGAACTATTGATATGATGAAAGCCGCTATTGAAGGTTTGACGAGAGAAGACGGAACAAGACCTATTTTAATAGCAGTTACGCAGCTCACTTCTACAAGTGAAGAAAGAATGCAAAACGAACTTTTGATTAACGCAACTATAAACGATACAATCAAAAAATACGCTCAAAACGCTGAAATAGCAGGTCTTGACGGCGTTGTATGTTCACCTTTGGAGGCGTCGCTTGTAAAAGACGCTTGCGGAAAAGAATTTTTGACAGTTACACCCGGTGTTAGATTTGCTGATGGAGATGTCGGCGACCAAGTTCGTGTTACAACTCCCGAAAAAGCGAAAGAAATCGGTTCTGACTATATAGTAGTAGGCAGACCTATTACTGCTGCCGAAAACCCTGTTGAAGCGTATGAAAGATGTTGCAGAGAGTTTATAGGTTAAATTTAAGCAGTTTTTATAGATTTTAAATATTTTGAAAATTGAATTACAGGAGGACTTTATATGAGTTTAGAAAAGACAATAGCAAAAGATTTGCTTTCAATTAAGGCAGTTTTTTTAAAGCCTGCCGATCCGTTTACTTGGGCTTCAGGAATTAAAAGCCCTATTTATTGCGACAACAGACTTACTTTGAGTTTTCCGAAAGTAAGAGAAGATGTTGAAAACGGTCTTGCTCAAACGGTAAAAGAAAAGTTCCCCGAAGCAGAAGTGCTTATGGGTACTTCAACGGCAGGTATTGCACACGCTGCCATTACTGCAACTATTCTCGGTTTGCCTATGGGATATGTTCGTTCGGGACATAAAGACCACGGCAGACAAAATCAAATTGAGGGCAAAATTGAAAAAGGTCAAAAAGTTGTAGTTATAGAAGACCTCATTTCAACAGGCGGTTCTGTTATCGAAGTTGTAGATGTTCTTAGAGAAGCAGGTGCAGATGTTCTCGGCATAGTTTCAATTTTTACATACGGTTTGCAAAAAGGTTTGGACCGTCTTAAAGAAGCAAATGTAGTGAATTACAGTCTTTCAAACTTTGACGCTCTTTCAGAAACTGCCGCAGAAGAAGGCTATATCAGTGAAGGCGATATTAAGAAATTAAAGGCTTTTCAGCAAAATCCTTCCGACCCTTCATGGATGACTTTATAACACGAGGTGTTTTCAATGCGACATTTTCTTGATACAACAGATTTTACGGTTGAAGAAATTGACAGCGTCATTTCTCTTGCGCTTGACATAATTGACAACAGAGAAAAATACAGTGAAATTTGTAAGGGCAAAAAACTTGCAACTTTGTTTTTTGAACCTAGTACACGAACAAGACTCAGTTTTGAGGCTGCAATGCTTGAACTCGGCGGTTCAGTTCTTGGATTTTCTGAAGCGTCAAGTTCGTCTGCATCTAAAGGAGAAACAGTTTCCGATACCATACGAGTTGTTTCCTGCTATGCAGATATTATAGCTATGCGCCATCCTCTTGAGGGTGCGCCTCGTGTTGCTTCATTGAAGTCAGAATGTCCTATCATAAATGCGGGCGACGGCGGACACAGTCACCCGACTCAGACCATGACCGACCTTTTGACAATAAAAAGAGAAAAGGGAAGACTTGATAATTTAACTGTCGGACTTTGCGGAGATTTAAAATTCGGCAGAACAGTTCATAGTTTGATTAAAGCGTTGTCAAGATATACAGGTATTAAATTTGTGCTCATTTCTCCTGAAGAACTTGCCGTTCCCGAATATATCACTAAAGATATTCTTGATAAAAATTCAATAGAATATGTTGAAACGGACAAAATGGAAGATGTAATGAGCGAACTCGATATTTTGTATATGACTCGTGTTCAAAGAGAAAGATTTTTCTCTGAAGATGAGTACTTGAAACATAAAGACGCTTTCATTTTAGACCTTGAAAAGTTAAAAGATGCTAAACCTGACCTTACAATAATGCATCCGCTTCCTCGTGTAAATGAGATTGCAACAGAGGTTGATGACGACCCGAGAGCAAAGTATTTTGAACAGGTTAAAAACGGTAAATTTGTCAGAGAAGCAATTATCATTACTCTTTTGAAATGGGGAGGCATTTTAAATGAAAATTGATGAACTTAAAGACGGCATAGTTTTGGACCATATTCAAGCTGGACTCGGTATGGAAATTTATAATGTCTTAAATTTGAGCGAGTTTGACGGTCAGGTTGCACTTATTCAAAACGCAAAGTCAAAATTGATGGGGAAAAAAGATGTCCTTAAAATCGAGAGCAATTCCGATGATATTGATTTGAATAAAATTGCGTATATCGACTCAAATTTGACTGTTAATATTATTAAAAACGGTGAACTTGCAGAAAAAAAGAAAATTTCTTTACCGAAAACTTTGAAAGGTGTAATTCACTGTAAAAACCCGAATTGTATTACAAATCACGAAAATGTGGAAAGCACTTTTGTTTTGACGGATGAAAGTACGGGAACTTACCGTTGCCTTTATTGTGAAACAACTGCTTAAGGTGAATGAATGACAAAGGCACAACTTGTAGAAAGAAGTTTAATAACAAAGTACAGAAAAAGTATATGGAATAGGTTTGTAGGTGCGATTAAGGACTATGAACTTATTAAGCCGGGCGATAAAATTGCAGTTTGTATAAGCGGAGGCAAAGACTCTGCATTAATGGCAGTTTTGTTTTCTCATTTGAAAAAGTACAGCGACTTTGAGTTTGATGTTGAATATTTATGTATGGACCCCGGTTATGCCGAACAAAACAGACAACTTATTGAAGACAATATGAAAACGCTTGGAATTGATGCAAAGTTTTTTGAGTCAAATATTTTCAGTGCTGTTGAAAATGTTGAAGAAAGTCCGTGTTATCTTTGTGCAAGAATGAGGCGTGGTTATCTCTATGACAATGCAAAAAAACTCGGCTGCAATAAAATTGCTTTGGGACACCATTTTGATGATGTTATTGAAACGATTTTGATGAGTATGTTTTACGGTGCAGAAATGAAGACTATGATGCCGAAACTCCACTCAACAAACTTTGAGGGAATGGAACTTATACGCCCGTTGTATCTTGTTAAGGAGCAAGACATCATTTCTTGGAAGAATTACAACGAACTTCGTTTTTTGCAGTGTGCTTGTAAGTTTACGCAGGATGTTGCCGATGAGTATCACGACTCAAAAAGACTTGAAATGAAAAATCTTATTTCATCTTTGAGAAAAATAAATCCACAGATAGATATAAATATTTTTCGCAGTGTTGAAAATGTCAATATCGGTCAAATAATCGCTTGGAAAAAAGACGGTAAAAAAATAAATTTTTTAGACGAATACGATAGATAAATAAAAAACAGACTTGAGATGCAAATTGCAAATCAAGTCTGTTTTTTTGTTATTTATTTCATTGAATCTATAATTCTTTGTGCTTGTTTGTATGTTTCTTCAATATCAATAGTTTTAAATTCGCCGTCTTGATAAAGAATTTTTCCGTTAACCATAGTCAATTTTACATTTTCCTTTGAACCTGAATAAACAATGTTTTTGGATATGTTGTTTATAGGCTGCATATTCGGTCTGTGCATATCAATAACAATTAAATCTGCTTGTTTTCCGACATCTATAACATCGCAGTTGTCAAGTCCCATACTTTTTGCCGAACCGACTGTTGCTGAATAAAGAATTTTGTTTGCATCGGGTACAGAGGCGTCGCATAAAGAAATCTTTTGCGTTGCGGCGATTAAAAACATTTCTCTGAACATATCAAGACAGTTGTTAGATGCAGGACCGTCAGTTCCGATTGCGACATTTATGTTCTTGTCATACATTTTTTGAACAGGAGCAATTCCGCTTGCAAGTTTGCAGTTAGAACCGGCGTTTATGATTGCCCAAACATTTTTGTCTTTGTATATTTGAAGGTCATCATCGTTTACCCAAACGCTGTGATATGCACCGCCGCCGTAGTTCCAAATTCCCAAATCATTAAATAATTGAGTCGGAGTTTTTCCGTATTTTTTGACGCATTCTTCCACTTCTGACTTGGTTTCGCTTGCGTGCATATATACGGGTGCTTTGTACTTTTCGGCAAGTTTTGCAACGCCTTGAATTTTTTCTTTTGAAGTTGTATATTCTGCATGAAAACCGAGTTTGTACGAGATTAAACTGTCATAATTATTGAACTTGTTGTAGTAATTTTCAAGTTTGTCTAAACTTTCCTGAAAATCATTTAAACCGCAGGTAAGAACACTTCTGAAACCGCATTCAATGCTTGCTTTTATCATATTTTCCGGGAAATAGTACATATCAAAGCAGGCAGAAATTCCGCTTGTAAGATACTCTGCAAAAGCAAGTTTTGAAAGATGATATATATCGTCGGCAGTCAATTTTGCTTCGAGTGGAAATACTCTGTTGTAAAGCCATTCGTTAAGCGGCAAGTCGTCTGCATACGAGCGTAAAAAAGTCATTGCACTGTGTGTATGAGCGTTTTTAAAAGAGGGCATAAGAAGATTGCCGTTCAAATCAATTTCTTCATCGGCAACTAAGTTGTCATTTTTTCCTATGTGAAAAATTTTATCGTCTTTTACCCAAACTTCATCATTTGAAATATCAAAACCGTCTTTGAGCGTCAATATTTTTCCGTTGTAAAATCTAATCATTTATATAACCTCTTCAAGTTTTCTTCAAACGGTGCTTTTACTATACCTTTTTCGGTAATGATAGCCGTTATCAGTTCGTGGTCGGTAACATCAAAAGCAGGGTTATAGCACTTTGTTTCTTTGAGCGCTACGGGTTTTTCAAAAAACATTTCTTTAATTTCGTCAGCGTCACGCTCTTCAATAACTATATCGTCGCCGCTTTTGCAGTTAAAGTCGATTGTTGAATACGGCCCCAATACATAAAACGGAATATTGTAGTATTTTGCAAGTACGGCAACTGAACTTGTACCTATTTTGTTTGCAATATCGCCGTTTGCGGCAATTCTGTCTGTGCCTACAAGGACTGCGTCAATCATTCCTTTTTTCATAAGAAGTCCCGCCATATTGTCGCAGATAAGCGTTACATCAACGCCTGCTTTTTGGAGTTCATAGCTTGTAAGTCTTGCACCTTGAAGCAACGGCCTTGTTTCGTCGCTGAAGACTTTGAAATTGTAGCCTTTTTCTTTTCCGAGTAAAATAGGCCCTAAACCTGTACCGTACTTTGAAGTTGCGAGCGCACCTGCATTGCAGTGCGTTAATAGTGAATCGCCGTCTTTTAAAAGAGAAAGACCGTATTCGCTGATTTTTCGGCACATTTCAATATCTTCTTTGTGAATTGAAATAGCTTTTTCAATGAGATTTTCTCCGTTTTCATAGGCTTTAATCATTTCGCTTGTTGCCCATGAAAGATTGACTGCGGTGGGGCGTGAAGAGTCAAGATATTTTTTCAGTTCATATTTGTCCTCGTCTATTACAGCCATGGCATAGGCAGCTGCAATTCCGATTGCAGGAGCACCTCTTACACGCAGTTTTTTTATTGCGTCATAAAAATCTTCTTTTGTACGCATTTCTATATATTTTTCTTCATTCGGCAAAAGAGTTTGGTCTAAAATTAAAACTTTGTTGTTTTCGTATTTTATGTTATCCATTTAATTCTCCGATTTTTTCTATGGTTTTCAATATCAGTTTTTTAAAATCAGGTGCAACTCTGTCGGCAGTTTCGGAAACTTCTTCGGCAGTCAAAGGTTGTGGAAGTATTCCGCAAGCCATATTTGTAATGCACGAAATTCCGCAAACTTTTATATTTGCGTGCGTTGCCGCAATGGCTTCTATTGCCGTACTCATACCTACTGCGTCGGCACCTGCTGTTCTTAAAAATCGTATTTCGGCGGGAGATTCAAATTGAGGACCTGTAAGTTGAACATATACGCCTTCTTTAAGTTCAATCTCGTTTTCTTTTGCAACATCCTTTACCAAGTTTTGTAAATCTTTGTTATAACAGTTACTCATATCAGGAAAGCGAACACCGAAATTTTCGTCATTTTCTCCGATTAAGGGCGACGGTACAAAGCAGGAAATATGGTCGTTAATCAGCATAAAATCGCCTGCGTTAAAGTCAGTGTTAATTCCTCCCGCTGCATTTGTCAGAACAAGGTATTTAACACCTATAATTTTGAGAAGTCTTACATAATTGATTGCTTTTTTAGGTGTGTAGCCTTCGTAAAGATGCGTTCTTCCCTGAACATATACAACAGGTGTGCCGTTTACTTTAGTGAAAACAAATCTGCCTTTGTGCGTCGGTGCAGTTGCAACGGGGAAGTGTAAAATGTCTTTGAAATCTACGATTTCACAATTTCTTGTTCCATCTGCAAGAGAACCCAAACCGCTTCCGAGTACAACGGCAATTTTTGGTCTGATTGTGGTTTTGCTTAAAATTGTTTTTGCCTGAATTTCATAAATGTCTGTCAAAATATCACACCTTTCATATAATAGATTATATAATATATCAAAACTTTATTCAACTTAATAATTAAATTTGTGCAATGTTTGGTTGAAATAAAATAACTTTTTATGGTATTATTATTTTAATAAAAGATATTTTTTAGGTGGTGATTTAATGACTGTTACGCAAAAAGTAATTGCTTGTATTTTTCTTGTTATCCTTTTTGTCGTTATAAACATTTTGTTTTTCTATCTTGCAAAAAAATTGATGTTTGACGGAAAAAACTATTCGGATTTAAAAGATATAGAGCATTTTATCGAGCAGGCAAAAGCAGATAATCAAAAAAGTTTGGAAAAAGCGTCAAACCATTTGAAAAAGTTTTCTTTGGATAAAAAAATAGTATCTCTTGAGGGAAGTTGCGTTTCAACGGAAGACACTGCTGTTTTTTTGAATTGCGAAAAGTCAAAAATCGCCAAAACAATGGCGTTTGATAACGGCGAATTTTCTTTTTTGCTTTTGGCAAGCGATGTTTTTCACATAAGCAGAAAGAAACTTAAAAATGAGTTTGGAAAGAAAACAAAACTTGTAAAGGAAAATGAGTTGGAAGAAATAACGGGATACAGTTATTCAAGACTGTGTCCGTTTGACAGTAATTTTTTGCCCGTATATGTTGACGAGTCTTTAAAAGACCTTGACTTTATATATGTTTATTCAGGAAACTATGACAATGTTGTTAAACTCACACAAAGCGAGTTAATCAGAGCAACGAATTTTGAAAAATGGGTTGATGTTACTAAAAGAAAAAACCGAGCAGATTGATTTTAAAGATAGTAAATCAATTTGTTCGGCTTTTTTGTTTTATATTTTGATTTTTAAGAAAAATGAAGATTAGTTTTTAAATATTGAATTGATTAAACTGTTGTAAACTTTGACAGGGTCATTGGTAAACTTTTCTTTTATAAGAACGGCTTGTTCTTTTGAAGCAACATACAAAGTCAGCGACATAAAGTCCTGTTCTTTATCGTTTACATGAAGCGTTACCCTAAAACCGTTTTCGCACTCTTCAATTTCACTGTGAATTTGTTTTTTGTAGATTTCTCTTGAAGCGAGTTTTGAAACTGTCGCAATACTTTTTTCTCGTATTGTTTTCGGTAAGTTGTCTTCAAGAAACTGTACCGATGTTTTTCCTTTTTCCGTTATCTTTAAAAAATCATTTTCGTCTTTTTCAATAACTTTTTCTTTTAAAAGTTCCGCAAGAGCGTCAGCCGTTTCATAGTAGTTTGCAATTTCTCCAGCAGTCATTGCTTCTATAATAATTTGTTCGGTTGTGCTTTCCTTAACATTTGTCAAAATATAGCAAATAGCAACTTTTATGGTGTCTTTACTGCGAAGAACACCGCTTTCCATATCGTTTGCAATGGCGTCAAATTGAGGCTCATTGTTTTCTGTTTCAAAATTAAAATCATTGTTCATTTATATCACCGTTCATAGTGTAACATAAAAATGTTAATAAATAAAGAGATATTTTGTATCTTGCAATATAAAGTGATTAATAATATAATTATATTACAGTAAATTATATATTAAGAAGAAAGAGGTATAAATATGAAAATAACAAAAGAAACAATTATCGGCGATATTCTTGATAAAGCACCTGACACTGCTCCGTTTTTCTTGGAAATGGGTATGCATTGTCTCGGTTGTCCTGCATCAAGAGGCGAAAGCATTGAAGCTGCTTGTATGGTGCACGGAACAGACGCTGATGAACTCGTTTCAAAAATAAATGAATTTTTGAGTAAAAATGAAGCGTAAACAACTTCCCATAAGACTTAAAACAACGGCAGAGTTTGTGCGACACGGCTCTGCTGTTGCTGATATTGGGTGTGACCACGGATATTTGCCTATATATCTTATTGAAAACAATATTGCAGATTTTGTAATAGCATCGGACATCAATAAAGGCCCTATTGAAAGTGCCGTTAAAAATGTCTCTCTTGCAAATTTGTCAGACAAAATAGAGTGCCGTTTATCAGACGGCTTAAAGGCGTATGAAAAAGGCGAGTGTTTCGATTTTGTTTTTGCAGGAATGGGCGGAGAACTTATCAGAGATATTATTGCTGACTGCAATTTTTTAAAAGATGAGAAAGTTCACTTGATTTTTCAGCCTATGACTCACGCAGAAGCAGTTGCAAAGTACCTTTGTGAAAACGGTTTTGAACTCGGTAAAAGAGTTTTTTTGGAAGAAAATAAAAAGTTTTATACCGTTTTCGATGCATATTATACAGGCAAAGTTTTACCTCACGACGAAGCGTATTTTTACCTTTTTAATATTGAAAATTACAATGACAGTTCTGCAAAGGGCTATATTTTGCATTTACTTAATTATTTTAAAAATAAACAAAAAGGCGAAAACGATTTTTCGCATATCATAGAAATTATAGAGGAACATTATGACAACCGTTAAAAATATATATGATTTTTTAGACAGACTTATTGATTTTTCAACGCAGGAGTCATGGGATAACAGCGGTTTTTTGATTGGTGATTTCAGAAGCGAAGTGAAAAAAGCCGTTATTTCACTTGATGTTACAAAAGAGGTTGTAAATTTTGCGAAAGAACAAAATGCCGATTTGATTTTGTCGCATCATCCCGTGATATTTTCAGGAGAAAAGTCCGTTTTATCAAACAGTGTTGTGTATGATTGTATTAAAAACTCTGTCAGCGTTATTTCCTGTCATACTTGTTTGGATAAGGCAGACGGCGGTATAAATGATATTTTAGTTGAACTATTGAATGCTCGTGTTATTGAAAAATCAACAAACGGATTTTTGACTTTTGCAGAACTTGAAAACGAAGTTACCTTGCACGACTTTGCGAAAAATGTTGCAAATAAACTCGACAGTAAGGCTGTCAGATATGCAGGCAGTGAAAGACCTGTAAAAAAAATTGCCGTTTGTTCAGGGGCAGGGGATAACGATTTTGTTGTTGAAGCACAAAATTACGGTGCAGATGTGTATTTGACGGGAGATATGAAGTATCACGAAATGCTTGACGCAGAACAAAACGGTTTTGCAGTCGTTTCGGCAGGTCATTATGAAACGGAATATCTGCCGACAGTTATGTTTTTTGAAAAATTAAAAAATATATTTACTGATGTTGAATTTTTATCGGCAAATCAAATTAATTCTATTAAAACGGTGTAAATTATGGCTCTTGACGGAATTTTTTTAAATTTATTAAAGCAGGAAACCGAAAATCAAATATTAAATTCAAGAGTAGAGAAAATTCATCAGCCTTCAAGAGATGAACTTGTATTTTCATTCAGAACAAGAAACGGTGCTAAAAAATTATTTTTAAGCGCAAGAGCAGACGGTGCAAGGGTACATATAACAAACATATTGCCTGAAAATCCCGAAAAACCGCCTATGTTTTGCTTGCTTTTGAGAAAAAGACTGTCCGGTGCAAGACTTGTTGAAATTCGTCAGCAGTCGCTTGAAAGAATAGTTGAGTTAGTATTCAATGCAACCGACGAACTCGGCGATGAAGTTGTTTACAGTTTGTTTGTTGAAATAATGAGCAGACGAAGCAATATCATTCTTGTAAAAGACGGTGTTATTGTTGATTCTATTAAAAGAATAGATGAAAGGAAATCGTCTGTCAGACAGATTTTACCGGGAGAAAAATATTGTTTTCCGCCGAAACAGGAAAAATACAATATTTTTGATTGTGACTTAAATGAATTGAATGGTAAAATTTACGGCAGTGAAAAAAGTCTGTCAAAGGCAGCGATGGAAAATATTATGGGTATTTCGCCTGTTATTTCAAGAGAATTTGAAGCAGGATTAACTGTCGAAAAATTGCTTTTATATGCAAAAAATCCAAAACCGTATATTCTTTTTGAAAATGACAGAGCATTCGACTTTACATTTATTCCTATTTCACAATACGGAAGTCTTGTTGTTGAAAAAGAGTACGAGTCATTTGGACAACTGCTTGATTTCTATTATTTTGAAAGAGAAAGACGGGAAAGGACTAAGCAAAAAGCACACGATTTATATATTACCGTGTCAAATCTTTGTGAGCGTTCAAGACGAAAGATTTTCAACAGGCAAAAAGAACTTGAGGCTTGTGAAGATAAAGAAAAGTTCAGAATGTACGGCGACTTAATCAGTGCAAATATGTATGTTTTAAAAAAAGGTTCTCTTCTTTACACAGTAAACGATTTTTATACGGGCGAAGAAGTGAAAATATCTGCCGACCCATCGCTTACTCCGTCTCAAAACGCTCAAAAGTATTATAAAGAGTACAGAAAAAAACAAGTTGCCGAACAGAAATTAACAGGCTTTATTCAGCTTGCAGAGGAAGAGTGTGCGTATCTTGAAACAGTACTCGATGAAATAGAAAGAGCGCAAAGTTCATCGGATATAGCAGAAATAAAAAAAGAACTTTCCGAAATGGGCTATCTTAAAAAACGAAATGTTAAAAATAAACATTCAAAACCGTTGCCGCCTTATGAGTATATTTCAGATGACGGTTTTGAGATTTTAGCAGGCAGAAACAATATTCAAAACGATAAATTGACTTTGAAAGAGTCAAGGAAAAGTGATGTTTGGTTTCATTCAAAAGATTTCCCGGGAAGTCATATCATCGTTAGAACCGACGGAAAAGATTTACCCGAAAAAACGATAATGCAGGCGGCTCAAATTGCCGCTTTTCATTCAAAACAGAGCAATTCTTCAAATGTTGCGATAGATTTTACCACAGTTAAAAATGTGAAAAAACCGTCGGGTGCAAAACCCGGAAAGGTAATTTATACGGACTATAAAACCGTGTATGTAACTCCGTCAGTTGAGGTTGTTGAAAGGTTGATTAAAAAGTGAAAGTAACAGCAGTTGTTCTCGGTGCAGGCTCGGGTACAAGGATGAAAGCAAGTGTAAACAAGGTTTTTCTTGAAATAGCAGGTGTGCCTGTTATCAAAAGAAGCGTTGACGCTTTTTTAAACTGTAAATTTATAGATGAAGTAGTTGTTGTTTGCAAAGAAAATGATTTATGTGAAATGAAAAAATTGTTTTGCGACAGTCCCGTGAACTTTGTTGTCGGCGGAGAAACCCGTCAGCAAAGCGTTAAAAATGCAGTCGAAAGTATAGAAAATTGTGACTATATAGTCATTCACGACGGTGCAAGACCTTTTGTTACGCAAACGGTAATCGAGTCAACTTTGGCAGACGCCGTTAAATATAAAGCGGCGGCAACGGGTGTGTATGTCAAAGATACGATAAAGGTCGTTGATAAAGACGGTTTTATTGTATCAACACCTGACAGAAGCAGTTTGATTTCAATTCAAACTCCGCAGATATTTGATTTTGATATTTATAAAAAAGCGTGTGAAAATGCTGTAAAAAAAGGAATAAACGCAACAGACGACTGTGCTTTGGTTGAAATGCAAGGGTACAATGTAAAAGTTACTTTTGGGGATTATAATAATATTAAAATTACAACTCCCGAAGACTTGCCTCTCGGCGAAAGTATAGTAAATATGAGGTGATTTTATGAGAATAGGTCATGGGTACGATGTACATAAACTTGTGAAAGACAGAAAATTGATTGTCGGCGGTGTAGAGATTGAGTATGAACTCGGTCTTCTCGGACATTCCGATGCAGATGTTTTGCTTCACGCAGTATGTGACTCTTTGCTCGGTGCTGCGGCACTCGGGGATATAGGAACTCATTTTCCCGATACAGATGAAAAGTATAAAGGCGCAGACAGTATGAAACTTTTAAGTTTGGTTGCCGAAATGGTAAAAAACGAAGGCTACGAAATAGAAAATATAGATGCAACAATTCTTGCACAAAAGCCGAAAATGTTGCCTCATATTTTGCAGATGAGAAAAAACATTGCTTTATCGTGCAAAATAGAATTAAGTCAAGTAAATGTAAAGGCTACGACGGAAGAAGGACTTGGCTTTACAGGTGCTTTGCAGGGAATATCTGCGCACTCTGTCGCATTGTTAAAGTGATACTGAACTTTTAATTTTACTATTAGATAATACATAAAAAAATCGCTGAACAGATGTTCGGCGATTTTTTATTTCTAAATATTTGATTGAATACTTTTTAATTGGTTATATAGTTTATCCCAGAAGTTTTACAAGTACGGCTTTTTGAGCGTGAAGACGATTTTCTGCTTCTTCAAAAATTTCTTCTGCGTGTTTTTCAAAAACAGCAGCTGTAATTTCTTCTTCTCTGTGTGCAGGCAGACAGTGAAGTACCATTGCGTCAGGTTTTGCAAGGCTCATAAATTTTTCATTGATTTGATATTCTTTGAAAATTTTGTTTCTCTCTTCTTTTTCATTTTCCTGTCCCATAGATGCCCAAACATCCGTGTAAACAATATCAGCGTCTTTTACGCATTCTTCAATGTTGTCAGAGCAGGTAAATTTTCCGTTTTCTTTTGCCCATTTCATTACATCTGCGTCGGGTTCATATCCTTTAGGGCAGGCAACGGTACATTCAATCCCCATTTTAATCATACCTACAATTAAACTGTTTGCCATATTGTTTCCGTCGCCTATATAACAGAATTTTAGGTTGTCAAAACTCTTTTTAAACTCTCGTATCGTCATTAAATCAGCAAGTACCTGACACGGATGACAGTAATCGGTAAGACCGTTGATGATTGGAATTGAGCCGTATTCAGCCAACTCTTCAACTTCTTTTTGGTCGAAAGTTCTAATCATTATGCCGTCAAGATAACGGGAGAGAACTCGCGCCGTATCTTCAACAGGTTCTCCTCTTCCGATTTGCAGGTCTTTGCTTGATAAAAAGAGCGCCGAACCGCCTAATTGGTACATTCCCACTTCAAAGCTTACTCGTGTCCTTGTGGAACTTTTTTGAAAAATCATACCGAGTGTTTTGCCTTTTAAATGATGATGTTCAATATTGTGTTTGTTTTCATATTTTAATTGGTCTGCCAAATTTAAAATATCAAAAATATCTTCTTTAGATAAATCTGCAAGTTTTAATAAATGTTTCATTCTTCTATTACCTCTTTCAATATTTTTAAGCCTTCTGAAAGTTCTCTTTCGCTTATTGTGAGCGGCGGTAAAAGTCTTATTTTGTCTTTTGCAGTGAGTACAAGCAAGCCTTTTTCAAGGCATTTTTCTGCCACTTCATTTGCATTTTTGTTTGTTTTAATTCCTATCATCAAACCTAAACCGCTTACGCTTTCGACATTTTTTACTTCTTTGAGAAAGTTAAAAATGATTTTGCTTTTCTTTTCAACATTATTTAAAAATTCATCGTCAATTCTTTCCAAAACGGATATAGCACCGGCACAGACTATCGGGTTTGAACCGAATGTTGAGCCGTGAGTACCGTAAGTGAGAGTGTCTTCAACCTTTTCGCCTAAAATACAAGCACCTATCGGTAAACCTCCGCCGAGTCCTTTTGCCGTAGTAACTATATCGGGTTTAATTCCGAAATGTTCGTATGCGTATAGTTTTCCTGTTCTTCCGTTTCCCGTCTGTACTTCATCAACAATCATCAGTACATCTTTTTCTTTGCAAATTTTTTCAATCGTTTTTATAAAATCAAGGTCGAGAGTGTTTACTCCTCCTTCTCCCTGTACACATTCAAACATTATAGCACAAACATCGTCGGTTACAATGTTTTTTAAATCTTTAATGTTGTTTGCCTCTGTGTATTTGAAACCGTCTAAAAGAGGTTTGAAGTCTTTGTGAAACTCATCTTGTCCAGTTGCCGAAACCGTTGCTATTGTTCTGCCGTGAAATGAGTTTTTTAAAGAAATGATTGTGCTTTTTTGTTCCGTGTATTTGTCTTTTGCATACTTTCTCGCAACTTTAATTGCACACTCGTTTGCCTCTGCACCCGAGTTTGCGAAAAATACTTTTTTCATTTTTGTTTTTTTGCAAATCAGTTCTGCGAGTACAGCACTTGGCTCATTGTAATAAATGTTGCTTGTGTGTTGAATTTTATGAAGTTGCTTTTCTATTGCTTCAATCCATTTTTCATCGCAAAAACCAAAAGAATTTACGCCTATTCCCGAAGTGAAGTCAATATAGTTTTTGCCGTTTTCATCTGTTACGACTGCGTTTATTCCTTTTGTTAAAACTGCGTTTTTATGTTTGTAAGTGTTCGCAGTATATGTGTCTGTTTTTTGTTGTGTGTTCATTATCTACCTCTAAACATTGTTCCCATACCTTCGTCGGTAAGGAGTTCTATAAGTATTGAGTGTTTTACCCGTCCGTCTATTATAAATGCTTTTTTTACGCCTTGCCGTATGGCGTTTATCATTGAGTCAATTTTAGGTATCATACCGCCGCTGATAATTCCGTCGGCAATGAGTTTAGGACAATCGGAAACAAAAACTTCATTTATCAAAGTTGATTCGTCGTTAATATCTTTTAACAGTCCAATCGTGTCTGTCATTGAAATGAGTGCTTCGGCTCCGATTTTTGACGCTATTTCGCTTGCAACCGTATCTGCATTTATATTGTATGTGTTTGAGTCATTATCAAAGCCTATTGAAGAAATTACGGGGATAAATCCGCTTTTGATTGTGTCAATTATGATTTCTGCATTGCAGTTGATGATTTCACCGACAAAACCGTGCTTGTCGTCAAGTTTTTTGCATTCAAGCATTTTTCCGTCAAGACCGCTTAAACCGATTGCTTTACCACCCGAATTTCCGATTTGACAAGTTAAATTTTTGTTTATTTTTCCTGCTAAAACCATCTGTACAACATCGGCGCTTTCCTTGTCGGTAACTCGCAAGCCGTCAACAAATTTGCTTTCAATTTGCAACTGGTTGAGCATTTTGCTGATTTCGGGACCGCCGCCGTGTACAAGAACTATTTTTATTCCTATTGTGTTGAGAAGTACAAGGTCGCTCATTACGGCAGATTTAAGTTCTTCGTTAATCATTGCGTTACCGCCGTACTTTACAACAACTATTTTGTTTCTGTATTTTTGAATGTTAGGCAAGGCTTGTGCGAGAATGCCTGCTTTTTGATTGTTGGTTATCTTCATTTTTTTACCTCAAGTTCTGTAACTTCCGTTTATTTTTACATAGTCGTATGTTAAATCGCATCCCCATGCTTTAGCATTTGTTTTTCCGTCTTTCAAGTCTATGTCTATATATATTTCATCGCTTTCGAGAATTTTAAATGCCTCTTCTTCAGAAAAAGGAATACCGCTTCCGTTTTTGCATACGCTGACTTTTCCTAATTTTGATTTAATGTCAACATCGACTTTTTCAATGTCAAATTCTGCGTCTGCATAACCTACCGCACAGAGAATTCTTCCCCAATTTGCGTCTTTTCCGAAAATTGCACACTTAAAAAGGGTAGAACCTACAACCTCTTTTGCAACCGTTATTGCAGTGTCAAGGTCTTTTGCATTTTTACAGGTGCATTCAATCATTTTTGTTGCGCCTTCGCCGTCTTTGGCAAGCATTTTGGTCAAATTCATCATAACTTCATATAAAGCAGATTTGAAAATTTCATAGTCGGCGTTTTCTTCAGAAATTTCTTTGTTTTTGCTTAAACCGTTTGCCATAAGACAAACCATATCGTTTGTTGATGTGTCGCCGTCTATTGTAAGACAGTTATATGTGATTTTTACAATTTCACTGAGTGCCTTTTGTAACATATCGTTTGTGATGTTTATATCGGTAGTTATAAAGTTCAGCGTTGTCGCCATATTGGGATGAATCATTCCCGAACCTTTTGCACAACCTCCTATATGGCATATTTTTCCGTCAATCTCAAACTCTACTGCGTATTCTTTTTTGATTGTGTCGGTTGTCATTATGGCAGTCGCAAATTCTTCGTTTTTATCAGCAGATATTTCTGTTGCAAGCGTGTGCATACAATTTTCTATCGGCTCAATTGGTAATGTCAAACCTATTACACCTGTTGAGGCAACTATAACTTCTTCTTTTTTGATTTTTAGCTCTTTTGCAGCGAGTTCGCACATTTTTTCTGCTTTTTCCACACCGTCTGCATTGCAAGTGTTTGCGTTTTTTGAGTTTACAATTATTGCGTGGGAAATATTGTTTGTTTTTTGTAAATTGCTTTTTGTAACAATTATAGGTGCGCCTTTTACTTTGTTTTGAGTATATACTGCTGCCGTTTTGCAGTCCTCTTTGCAATAAAGAATTGCTATATCGTTTTTATGTTTTTCCTTTTTAAATTTTGGTTTTTTAATTCCACAGTAAAGTCCGTTTACCAAAAATCCTTTAGATGCGGTAATTCCTCCGTTTATAATTTTCATATCAATCTCCTAAAATAAGTCCTGTTGTTTCATCTTTTCCTAACATAATGTTCATACATTGCATTGCGGCGCCGGAAGCACCTTTTCCCAAGTTGTCGAATCTTGCCGTTATGACTGCACGCTTTTCGTTTCCGTTTATTTCGATTTCCATATCGTCACGATTTTCAAAATTGTTAGCACCAATCATTTTTTCGGAATATCCGAGTTCCCGTACTTTTATAAAAGGCGAGTTTTGATAATGTTCGCTGAAAATGTTGTGAATGTCGTTTAAATTGCATTTTTTTGTCATCATATCTAAAAAAATCGGTATTGTTACAACCATACCTTGAGGGAAGTCCGCAACAATAGGCGAAAAAATAGGTGTTCTTTTCAGCGAATTTATAAACATTACTTCGTTTAAATGCTTGTGTTGTTGGGTAAGTGCGTATTGGCGTGGAGAACAAAGTTCATCATTTCTGCTGTCACTTTCATATTCTTTAATCATATTTTTTCCGCCACCGCTGTATCCCGTGATACTGTGACAGACTATCGGATAGTCTTCCGGTAAAATTCCGCAATTAACAAGAGGGTAAACGATGGCGTTAAATCCGCTTGCGTGGCATCCCGGAACTGCAACTCTGCTTGAGTTTTCAATATTTTTTCTGAATTTATCCGAAAGTTCGGGAAAGCCGTAGTCCCATAATACGCTTGTTCTGTGTGCAGTTGAAGTGTCTATGATTTTTGTGTTTTTGTTGTCTGTTAAACTTACGGCAGTTTTGGCGGCAGCGTCGGGCAGACAGAGAAAAGTGATGTCTGATTCGTTAATCATTTCTTTTCTTGCTTTGCTGTCTTTTCGCTTGCTTTCTTCTATTGTAAGCAGTTCAATATCTTTTCTGCTTTTTATACGGTTGAAGATTTTAAGTCCTGTTGTGCCTTGGTTTCCGTCTATAAATACTTTTGTCATATTATTCACCACCAAATCAATTTATACATAATTATACACTAAATTGTATAAAAGTCAATATCAAATGAATAATAATTAGAATATTTATAAAAAATACATATAAATATTCAGATGAATGATAGCCTTTTTTGTATATCAAATATAAAGCACGAGTAAAAATATACTCTTTGCCTGTATTTTTATTGACGCATTTAAAAGAGTTTACTAATATGAAAAACGCTTTGAAGGTAGGGAGGTAATAAATGAATTCAGAGATGATTAATACAATTTTATCATTAGTGGGAAGTTGTATAGGTACTTTCAGTGGAATAATAGCCGCATCCAGACTGACCGCTTACAGAATTGAGCAACTTGAAAAGAAAGTTGACAAACACAATAACTTTGCATCGAGAATACCTGTTGCAGAGGAACAAATAAAAGAAATTCAGCATAGAATAAACAGAGTTGAAAGGAGAATTGAGAACGATGAGTAAAGTTTGTATAAAACGAGCTGTCAGAACATTTTTTCAGACAGCCGTCGGATATATTTCCGTAAATATTGTTGCAGGCGACTTCACTTCAAAAGAAGCGGCTAAAAATGCTCTCATAGGTTTGGGAGTGTGCGCCGTAGCAGCAGGTATTTCGGCAGTTATGAATATGAAGGAGTGTGATAAGTAATGTATTATTACAACCAACTTGATTATGAAGATATTGACTATTCCTACAACTCAAATAATAAAACCGTAGCAACATCGGGCTGCGGAGTTTGTGTCGCATTGTGTGTTTTAAACAGTTATTATAATTCAACTGTGATGACTGTAAAAGAGATGGCTTCTTTTTCAAAAAAATGCGGTGCAAGAGTATGGAGCGGAACAAATATAGGTACTTTGTTGAACGCTCTTTCAAAAAAATATGACATTTCCTATAAAACAACTTCAAAAAATGCAGAGTTGTTGAGTCATTTAAAATCAGGAAAATTAGCAATAATAAATCAAGGCGATGAGTACAATGTTTTTTCAACGGCAGGGCATTATGTTGTAGCCTTCGGTATTGACGGCAAAGATACTGTTAAATGCCTTGACCCTCAGTATTATAACGGTAAGTATTCAAAATCGCCGAGAAAAAACAGAATAGAAAAAGCCGATAAACAAGAAGTTTGGGTAAATCTCAAGGAAGTAGGCAAAGCAACAATCGACAGAAGTCCGAGTTATTATTTGGTAACATTTACAGGAAAACAGAAAAATCCCGTTCCGCCTAAAGTTACCGTCGGAAAAACCTATGTTATAAATGCCGTCAGAAATGTTTATAAATCTTACAGTGCTTCAAGTGGCAGAAAAAAGGTGAAAGATTTAACTAAAGACGGCAGAAAGCACGCAACATCTAAAAATCAAAATGCCTATGCATCTCTAAAATCAGGTACGAAAATAACTGTTTTGGCTAAAAAAACAAACAAGTACGGAAACTTGTGGGTAAAAATTCCGTCAGGTTGGATTCCTGTTTGGAACAGTGACGGAACATCTTTTTTAAAATAACTAAACAAACTATAAACAAATAGTAATATATTTATTAACTATTTGAATAATTCATTGAAAGGCTCATTTCTTTGTGCTATTATGCGACTTTAGGAGATGAGTCTTTTAATATGGAAAACATTGCTGTAAACAGAGAAAAAACAGAAGTTGAAAAAGAAAATAAAAAGAGTTTTGCACAGGGACTTAATTTTTACAAATTAGTGTGGATATTTGCCGTCAGCTGTGTAGTAGGATTTGCTGTTGAAACACTTTGGTGTCTAATAAAACTCGGACATATAGAGAGCAGGAAGTCACTTGTTTACGGACCTATAAGTATAGTCTATGGTATGGGTGCAGTAATATTAACACTTGCATTGTATAAAATAAAAGATGCTAAATGGTACAAAATCTTTTTGGTTTCTTTCGTTGTAGGGACGGTAACAGAATACATAGCTTCTCTCGGAGAAGAAATTGTTTTCGGTGTTCGTGCTTGGGATTACAGCAATGTGCCGTTGAATATTAATGGAAGAGTTTGTTTGTTGTATTCATTGTTTTGGGGAGTTTTGGGACTGTTTTGGATAAAGGTTTGCTACCCGTTTATGTCAAAAGTCATTGAAAAAGTACCTTTTACTCTCGGCAAAGTTTTGACATGGGCTTTTGTTGTATTCTTTATTTTTGATTGTGCGTTGAGTGCTTCTGCTGCATTTAGAATGGATGCAAGAGCTGAAGGCGTTGCACCAAGGAACTCTTTTGAACAATATCTTGACAGTGAGTTTCCTGATAACAGAATGCACAAAATATACGCAAATTCTGAAAAAGTAGAGTGAAAAAGAAACAGGCAGATTAAAAAAAGTGTGAAAAACAGTACGCAGTATTGCATTTCACATTAAAATTTGCCTGTTTTTATTTTAATTTTTTTAAATATACTTGACATTTTACAGAGTTTTATATATAATACAACTCGTATCAAATGGCCCGGTAGTTCAGTTGGTTAGAACGCCAGCCTGTCACGCTGGAGGTCGACGGTTCGAACCCGTTCCGGGTCGCCATTTGCTGATATGGCTCAGGTGGCAGAGCACATCCTTGGTAAGGATGAGGTCACCGGTTCGAATCCGGTTATCAGCTCCAAAACACAGTCGTTTTCAGCAGTTTTTGAAACATTTTCAAACTTCTTGAGACGGCTTTTTTTATTTAATCCAAATTTGAGAAGTTAACCACTTTTTAAACTTTTTCAATTTCATTTGGCATTGCAGTACTTAACACCTAAACTTTTCAGTTAGGTGTTTTATTTTTTGTCTTTGGCACGCAAATGTATTTGAAATTGAAGAGCGTTTAATTGCGTTTATTAATGTTATAAAATATTTATATAATGTAATTGAATTAGTGATATAATAAATATAGTTATTATAAAACAATATATATTTGAAAGTTTACTTTCAGAGGCGTTTTTTATGTGGGTTTTATTTGCGTTTGGCTCTGCACTTTTTGCAGGACTTACTTCTGTTTTGGCAAAAACAGGTGTTAAAACCACCGATTCAGATGTTGCAACGGCTATACGAACTTGCGTTGTATTTGTCTTTTCGTGGTTGATGGTTTTTGTTGTAGGTTCACAAAATTCAATTACAGACATAGATTTACATACTTGGATATTTTTAGTTTTGTCGGGAATTTCAACAGGTGCTTCGTGGCTTTGCTATTATAAAGCACTAAAAATGGGAGATATAAATAAAGTTGTAGTAATTGATAAATCAAGTACAGTCATTTCAATGATTTTTGCAATAGTCTTTTTAGGCGAACATTTTACATTTGTTACAGTTTTATGTATTGCTGCAATCGCTTTCGGTACTTTTCTTATGGTGTATAAAAAATCACAGAAAAGCACAAAGAATAAATCGTGGATATTATGGGCGACCTTGTCGGCTGTGTTTGCCGCATTGACATCTGTTTTGGGAAAAGTCGGCGTTCAAAATATTGACTCAAATTTAGGAACTGCAATCAGAACATTTATTGTTTTAATAATGTCATTTTTGATTGTTTTTATAAAACAAAAGCAGAGTTATATCAAATCTGTACCGAAAAAAGAACTTTTGTTTTTGTGCCTTTCGGGAATTGCCACAGGAGCATCATGGCTTTGTTATTATAAAGCACTCAAAGACGGACTTGTCAGCGTAGTTGTGCCGATAGATAAATTAAGCATTTTAGTTACCGTAGTATTTTCTTATTTTGTATTTAAAGAAAAATTGTCAAAAAAATCGCTTTTCGGACTTGCTTTAATAGTTGTCGGTACAATCGGTGTGATTTTTTAATTGTTTATTTTATATAAAAAACTGTGGATGATTTTATAAATAATTTATAATCTTTTAATGTTGAAGAAAAAATAGCTTTTAAATCGTTGAAGTTTTTGTGAATATATACTATAATGATGAAGTAATAATTAATAGGGGGTATTATTATGGCAAGACTTACAAAAGGTGTTTCCGATGCCACTCAAAAATATATGATAGACGGCATCAGATACATATGTGAAAAGTTCAAGGACAGAGGTCCGGGAACTCATTCGGAGCGTCAGGCACAAAAGTATTTCAAGGGCGAACTTGAAAAATGGTGCGACAGCGTTGAAATGGAAGATTTTGATCTTCATCCGGCAGCATTTATGGGTTGGATACCTGCCGCTGCAGTATTTGGTATCGTTTCCGTTATACTTTATTGGCTTTCATATAAAGGTGTTGTAAACTCTGTTGCATTGCCGATAATTTCGATAGTTTTGCTCGGTATAGGTATTCTTTGCCTTGTTATCGAGTTCTTGATGTATCGTGAATTTGTTGACTTTTTGTTCCCGAAAAAAGTTTCACGAAATGTAATGGGAAGACGTGCACCGAAAGGTGAAGTAAAAAGAAGAATTATTTTCGGCGGTCATACAGACGCTGCTAACGAATGGACTTACTCTTTACACGGTCAAATCAAAACGCTTGCTCCTGTTATGGGTGGTTCAATCGGCGGCTTGATTGTAATGTTCGTTTTAAACATAGTTTGGCTTGTTTGTCAGATTGCAGGCGTTGGCTATGATTCAAAATTCTGGCTTGTTTATGGCATTTTAGGTATTATCCTCATTCCTTTCTTTATTGCTATTATGTTCTTCATTAACTGGAAAGTTATTGTTGACGGTGCAAATGACAATATTTCTGCTTGCTACTGTGCTATGGCTGTTGTTAAAGAAATGGCTGAAAGAGGAGAAAGATTTGAAAACACAGAAGTTTGTTGTTTGTTAAGCGGTTCTGAAGAAGCAGGTTTAAGAGGTGCTGTTGCATACGCTAAAAAGCATCAAAAAGAACTTCAGGAAGTTGAAACTGTTTTTGTTGCTATGGATACTATGCGTGAAATTGAGCAACTTCAAATCTATACTCAAGGTTGTACAGGTACTCAGAAAAACTCAAACGCAGTCGGCGAACTCGTATATGAAGCAGGCGAAAACTGCGGTATCAAATTGCGTGAAACAGACATTTATCCGGGTGCTGTTGACGCTGAAGGTTTCTCAAGATACGGTATTGAAGCAGTAGGCTTCTGCGGCGTAAACCACGACCCGAAAACATACTATCACACAAGACTTGATACACCCGATAATATCAGTGAAGAATGTATCCGTCTTTCTGCAGATATTTGTATTGAAGCAGCTCGTCTTTATGATGAAAAAGGCGGCATTGAAGACTTTAGAGAAGCAGGGGCAAAACGCTTCAAAAAAGGATACAATAAATAAATTTTTGAGTCGGGCTTTTGCCCGACTTTTTTGTTTTGCAGTCGATTGATTTACTGCGATTACTTGAAAGGAAAACATATATGGAAAAAATTACACTCGAAACAAGTTTGTCTGAAGCTATGAAAAATCCTATGGCAAAAGATTTGTTTGATGCCATTACATCGCTTTTTGACATTGATATAAATAAGTTCAGAAAATCAAAGGTTGCTAAATTGAAGGTAAAGTCAATTAAAGGTTTGACGGCAGGGGTTATAGATAAAAAAACTTTAGAGTATGCTTGCGATTTACTCAACAGTGAGAAAAATTCTATCGTTGACGATAGGTCGGCAAAAATTGAAGAAAAATGGTGGAAAGAAGCCGTTTTTTATCAAATCTACCCACGCTCGTTTAAAGACTCCGACGGCGACGGCGTAGGAGATATAAGAGGTATTATAGAAAAACTTGACTATTTAAAAGAACTCGGTGTAGATTGCATTTGGTGCAGTCCTATGTATAAAAGTCCAAACGACGATAACGGTTACGATATAAGCGACTATTACGAAATAATGTCGGAGTTCGGCACAATGGCAGATTTTGACGAACTTTTGGATGAAGTACATAAGCGTGGTATGAAACTTATTATGGACCTTGTCATAAATCATACAAGCGATGAACACGAGTGGTTTGAACAGGCAAAGCAGAGCAAGGACAACAAGTACCACGATTATTATATTTGGAAAGACGATGACGGCACAAAAACTCCGCCTAACGATTGGCAGAGTTTATTTAAGGGCAGTGCTTGGAACTATTATGAAAATTTAGACCAATGGGCGCTTCATCTTTTTTCAAAAAAGCAAATGGATTTGAATTGGGAAAATCCAAAAATGCGACAGGATATATATAAAATGATAAATTGGTGGCTGAATAAAGGTATCGACGGCTTTAGAATGGATGTTATCAATTTCATTTCAAAATGGCAGAATTTCCCAAATTCTGTTCCTCTCGTACAACATATTTTCGGCTTCAGTGGAACCGAATGGTATTTCTACGGCCCCCGTTTGCACGAATTTCTGCACGAATTAAATATGCAGGCGTTTAAAGGCAGAGACTGCGTAAGTGTCGGCGAGTGCGGAGGATTAGGCTTAGAAACTTCAAAATTACTTACGGCAGACAACAGAAATGAACTGTCAATGGTTTTCAATTTTGACCATTTAGACAATCTTCCTCACGGAAGGTATGATGACTATCATTATGATTTCAGAATTGCACTTAAACATCTTGTTAAGTGGCAAATGAATTACGGAAATCGTTGTTGGCCGACTTTGTTTTTTGAAAATCACGATAATCCTCGTATTACATCAAAAGCAGATAAATATTTTGCTTTCAGAGATGAGATTTCAAAACTTTGTGCTACCGTACAGTTTACTTTCAGAGGTGCTCCGTTTATTTATCAAGGTCAGGAAATTGCAATGGCAAACGGCGATTTCAAATCTGTTGAGGATTTGCGTGATGTTGAAGCAATAAATATGTTTGTTGAACTTGTTGAAAAGGGCAAGTCGCCGCAAGAAGCATTTGAAAAAGTGATGTGCGGAACAAGAGACCACGCCCGTACGCCGATGCAGTGGGACGACAGCAAAAACGCAGGATTTACTGACGGAACTCCTTGGATAAAAGTAAATAAAGATTCGTTTGTTTACAATGTTAAAGACCAATTAACCCGAGAAGACAGTCCACTTAACTATTATAAAAAACTTATCAAATTAAGAAAAGAAAATAAGGCTTTCATATACGGTACTTTTGAACTTATTAAATCCAATCGAATAGATGTTCAGGACTTGGATATTTTGTGCTTTGAAAGAGAACTTAACGGCGAAAAATTCATAGTGGAAATCAATATGGTAAGAAGAACAAGAAAAAGATTTTTGGAAATCGAAAATCTTGAACTTGTGGCTTCAAGCTATGACTATCCTGCAAAGACTCTCAGACCGTACGAGTGCAATATTTATAAGGTTGTTCATTGATTTGTTTTGTATATGCCGTAAGTGTCATTTGTGCTGTCTCTGAAAATTTCTGTTTTAGGCGGTGCAAAAGTAAATACAAAAAACAGTATGCTTACGGCTATTATTAAAAATATACTTATTGTTTCAAACTTTTTGCAGTTTTCGTTTTGCTTTTCAATGATTTTGTAACTTGTCAAAAATGCTAAAAATACTCCTAAAATAAAGCAGACGATATCCATAAACAAAAAGTGTTTTCCGGCTATTGTGCTGTATGTGTAGAAAAAAATGACAATCGAAGCAATTCCGACAATACCACCGCATAACTTTGAAAAGAAAAAACTTTCGCTTTTGATAAATTTCTTTTCAAAAAACGATGTGAAAAAGTATGGAAACCAAAGCATTTTTAAGTGTTCCCAAATACTTTCATTTATCGGAGAGAAGAGTGCGACAAGCGTGTTTTGATTGCTCAATTTAAACAGAAAGTGAAACAGACTGCCTACAACCAAAACAATGAAAAAGCAAATTGTTTCTGTTTTTAAAATTTTTTTGTTCATATAAATCACCTGATATATTTTATGCTTAAATTGTGTGATTTATTTTAAAGAGGAGATATTATGGATATTTTTAAACCTATTTTGAATTTGATATGGGAATTTTCGGGAAATAACGATAATAGGCGTATTCAAAAATATGTTGAACCCGACGATGTAAAACAACTGTTCGATATTCCGTATATTCGTGACGGTAAAAGGGGACATTTGCTTGACATATATTACCCGTCAAGTGTAAAAAAAGGCGATAAACTGCCCGTTATAATAGATGTTCACGGCGGTGGCTGGATGTATGGATATAAGGAAGTTAACAGACCGTACTGTATTGCACTTGCACAAAAAGGTTTTGTTGTTGTAAATATTAACTATCGCCTTGCAGGTGATGAAGAAAAGGTTTATCTTGATGAACAGTTGAAAGATTGCTTTGAGGCGTATAATTGGGTTTTTGAAAATATAGAAAACTATCACGGCGACGCTGAAAAAGTTTTCTTGACAGGGGATTCGGCAGGCGGAAATCTTGTTTGTCTTTCAGAGGCAATTTGTGTTCGTAAAGAGTATGCAGAATTTTTGGGTGTAAAAGTACCGAAAACAAGATTTAGAGCAATCGGTGCAACTTCTCCCGTCATCAATTTTACGGTAAATAATCCCATTGTTTTGGCAAACAGAAAAATGGTGTTCGGCGATGATTACAAAAATTCAGCGTGCTATAAACATTTTGCTGATTTCGGCAGAGTTGCCGTGAAAGGAATGGCACCGTTTTATCTTGTAACTTCAAAGGGAGATTTTGTTCAAAGTCAGTCACTTGAGTGCTATTCTGTGCTTATTACTAACGGCATTGATGTAAAGTTTCATAATTGGACAAAAGATATGCAAATTCACGATTTCAGCATCTTGAAGCAAGACAGTGAGCCGGGTAAAATAATCATAGATGAAATGACAAGATTTTTTAAGTCTAAAATTTGTTGAATTAAATTGCAATATAAAGTAAAAACGGCAACATTTAATGTTGCCGTTTTTTGTTATACTTATTTACTCTTTAATTGTTTTTGCACTTACAAAGTCAACGCCACTGTCAAAAATGTTTTCAAAAACAATATCGCCGCATTTTACGGGTGCTTGAACAGTGATTTTATCGAGTAGTTTTACTGCGTCTTCGACTTTGCTTTTTGGAACTTCTCCGTTTGTTTTAACAGGCAGTCTTCTGTAATTTTTACTGTTGATTTTTACAGTGGAAGTGATGACTCTTGTAGGATTTTTCAGTTCGTTTTTGCCGTAAATTGCACCTTTTTCACAGCTGTTGCCCGTTACTTTATATCCGTTTTCTTCGTCAACTTTGAGTCTGCATCCTTTCGGACACATAATGCAAATTAAATCTGTCATTGTTCATCCTCCTCAGCTGAAATTGTGATTTCGTTTGAAGTGATTTTATCCGTTAAAACTTTTGGTATAAGTATTTTTTCCATTTCACCCGGCGCCATATGTTGTCTTTTGAAGTTTGCAATGATTTTTTCGCCGTCTTTAACAACTATTTTGCTTTTTTTGAAGACTTTTCTGACTCTGAAGTAAAATTCTACTCCGTTTTCGCAATCTGAACGGAAATTCTGTGGAACTGTGTAACCGATTGCACCGTTTGTTTTGACATTTATTATTTTTTCTCTGTCTTTTTCACCATTGATTACATAGTCAGCTGCCGCCTCGCCTGCTGAAGTGCTTTCTGCGGTTACAAAATCCACAAGGTCATGTACATGAAGTGCATTGCCGCAGGCGAATATACCTTCTGCCGATGTTTCTTTGTTTTCAAGAACTTTAGCACCGTTTGTTCGAGGGTCAATTTCTATTTTTGCTTCTCTTGTCAATTCGTTTTCAGGAATTAAACCGACACTTAAAAGAACTGTGTCGCAGTCAAAAGTCATTTCTGTATTCGGTATTGGATTTCTGTTTTCGTCAACTTTTGAAACAGTTACGCTTTCGACTCTGTTTTTGCCTTTTATATCTGTTATTGTGTGTGAAAGATAAAGCGGTATGTTGAAGTCTTCAAGACATTGTACAATGTTTCTCTGAAGACCTCCTGAGTATGGCATCAGTTCAACGCAGGCAATAACCTTTGCACCTTCAAGCGTCATTCTTCTTGCCATAAT